>OKEE01000264.1_pt1 | contig 29309 bp, 28 predicted proteins | sample 1611071 | NCBI WGS metagenome assembly OKEE01 (sample SAMN04436708, study PRJEB24849) | human gut metagenome | biome: human gut; feature: NICU; material: stool | host: Homo sapiens | place: USA: Saint Louis, MO | collected 2010-09-07 | reverse complement strand
AAGCTACTGCCTTTAAGCTCGATTGGCGTGTTTGACATCCTGGCCTTACTCAATTTGCTATTTATCATCTCCGATACGGAGTGATATTCCGAAGTCCAGAAGGCATGTTATAGTCAGTATTATATTGAGGCAAGTCACCATCCCGTTAATTCAGAGTAAAAGTATGTTTTGTGTGATCTATCGAAGTAGCAAGCGCGATCAAACCTATTTGTATGTCGAAAAAAAAGACGATTTTTCGCGGGTGCCTGAAGCATTGATGAAAGGATTCGGTCAGCCGCAGTTAGCGATGATGCTGCCGCTTGATGGACGTAAAAAATTAGTCAATGCCGAGCTCGAAAAAGTAAAACAGGCGTTAAGCGAGCAGGGCTATTATTTACAATTGCCGCCGCCGCCGGAAGATTTGCTGAAACAACATCTTTCTTCGGTAGGACAAAATACGTCGCCCGCTGACCGTTAAACGGTATTCGGCGCCGCGCCTGAATTCCATCATGATCTTAGGGGAAAATATGTATCAACATCGTAACTGGCAAGGCGCCTTGCTTGATTACCCGGTAAGTAAAGTGGTCTGCGTGGGCAGTAATTACGCAAATCACATCAAGGAGATGGGCAGCGCGACGCCGGAAGAACCCGTGCTTTTTATCAAGCCGGAAACCGCATTGTGTGATATTCGTCAGCCGCTGGCGATTCCGGCGGATATGGGCGCTGTTCATCATGAAGTTGAGCTTGCTGTGCTGATTGGCGCAACGCTCCGCCAGGCGACCGAAGATCATGTACGTAAAGCGATAGCCGGTTATGGCGTGGCGCTTGATTTAACCCTGCGCGATATTCAAGGGAAAATGAAAAAGGCCGGACAGCCCTGGGAAAAAGCCAAAGGTTTTGATAACGCATGTCCGATTTCAGGCTTCATCCCTGTCGCGGCCTTCTGCGGCGATCCGCAAAATACGGTTATCGGACTTAACGTTAATGGCGAGGTTCGCCAGCAAGGGTCGACCGCGGATATGATTCATCCTATTGTGCCCCTTATCGCCTATATGAGCCGCTATTTTACGCTCAAAGCCGGGGACGTGGTGCTAACCGGCACGCCGGCAGGCGTGGGACCATTATTAAGCGGCGATGAGCTGGACATTCGTTTTAATGGCGAAACGTTGTCTACCCGCGTTCTGTAAAATCTGCTTGCCGCCTTCAGCGGCGGTAAAACTTGCATCTGCAGGCCAGACTGGTTATAAGGTGCAGCTTTAGTGCAATGGCGGATACTTTAATGAGCGATACACCTTTCTGGCAACGTAAAACCCTGGATGAAATGACCGATGCCGAGTGGGAGTCGCTGTGCGATGGCTGCGGTCAATGCTGCCTGCATAAGCTGATGGATGAAGATACAGATGAAATCTACTTCACCAACGTGGCGTGCAGGCAATTAAATATCAAAACGTGCCAGTGCCGTCATTATGAACGCCGTTTTGAATTTGAACCCGACTGTATCAAACTCACTCGCGAAAACTTGCCAGACTTTGAATGGTTGCCGATGACCTGCGCCTACCGTTTGTTAGCGGAAGGTAAGCCCTTGCCGACGTGGCATCCGCTGCTGACTGGATCGAAAGCCGCTATGCATGGCGAGCGAATTTCTGTCCGTCATATCGCGGTTAAAGAATCTGAAGTACGGGACTGGCAGGATCATATTTTAAATAAACCGTCGTGGGCAGAATAAGTCTTCGGCAAAACGGCTGATTGTTTACAATTCTTTAATTTACGCCGGGCGGCCCCTGAAACCAGGAATTGCGTGCAAATTCCGTCACCTGGCGTTATCACCGCCTTCTATTCTTCCCTGACGCGCCTTGTCGCTGCGCTCGCGCACGTATGGCGGCGACTCTATACTTTCAAAGCAGTATATCGCTGCCTATCCTGAGGAGTTACCCCATGAATAACCAACCGTTGCGCGTTTCAAAGGATCAGCCCAGGAAGCCTGATAAGACACCCGAAGACGAAGGAAAAAATCCAAAGAAAAACCAAAAGTAGTGCTGTAGGGTATCTTTAATAACTATGGTTCGTTGGAGGCTTTATGTCTGAACGTCCTGATTTAGTCGATCCATTACCAGAGGATGAGCCGCTTCCTGGTGAAAATATTCCGGATACGCCAGAGGGAGACGATCCTCTCGACCCGGATACCCAGAATGAGGTTGAAGATCCTCGTAGATAGCGTCTTGTGCTATTAACCAACCGCCTGATGCACCGTCTGTGCCAGGCGGTTTTTTACATCTTCTAAAGCGAAACATCCTGATAATTCTCAGAAAGATAGCCTATAATTTTTTGTACGTTAAAATAGTAGCGCGTCCATGACGACACTGTCTTATTGCGCTTAGCCGTTTGCGAGCTCAAAGGAGGAAATCAATGAACAGCGAAGAGTTGACACATAAAGCAGAAGAGGAAATCGCGGCACTCATTAGCAAAAAGGTCGCCGAACTACGGAAGAAAACCGGGCAAGAGGTTTCCGAAATAGAGTTCGCGCCGCGAGAAACGATGAAAGGGCTTGAGGGATACCACGTTAAAATTAAACTACTCTAGCGTTTAATTAGCGCCATTAATCACCTGGCTACTGGGCGGGACGCCGCCCAGTGGTGACTGGTTTACCGATGTCAGGCTTTTTTCTGTTGATACATTTCCTCGCCCTGATGGTCTTCCTCTACCCAAAAATGAATGTTGAACCGCGCATCATCGCTCAGCTCTACCCGATGCCAGTATTGCGGCGGACTGGTGGCGAATTGCCCGGCATTAATCACCACTTTCACTTCGGGTTCTGTCGCGGTTTCATTCGCAAAGCCATAGTAGGTCACGGTGCCTTCCATCACGCAGAGTTGTCCGAAAACGCCTGCAGCAGTGTTGTGATGAGAGAGCAGTGCCGCCGGAACATTCTCTTTGGTGAAAAAGGGGGTAGAGCGTTTAACTTTCCAGTTTGCCGGGATGCGTAAGTGGGACATAAGACATCTCCCTGATGTGGTGATTAAAAGATGTATTTAATATACACTTTTTAATCACTGGCAAACAACGCTTCGGGCAAAAAAAACGCTCCCGAAGGAGCGTGTGTATCAACGACCGAACAGGTCGCGTTTTTTAGGCTTAAATGCCTGGGCTATGACGACGGCTATCGCCACCACAAGGTAAGCGGCAAAGATCCCCAACAGCCATTGCGGCATCTCCAGCGTTAAAAACGACCACTGGCGCTCGGCGCAATCACCGGATGCCACAAACACCTGCGGCAGCCATTTACCCAACGGCAACCAGTCTGGAAAGCGCGCCATAAAGTCACAGGTCATGAACGGCGAGGGATGCAACTGAATCATCGTATGTTCATACGCCAGTTGTAGACCCCGCCAGGCGCTGTAAATCCAGATAACCATTGCCACGTATCGCAGCGGCGTTTTCGGCGCTATTGCGCCGACCAGACCCGCGCCCATCACGCCAAACAGGGCGCAACGTTCGTAAATACATAGCACGCAAGGTTTAAGTAACATGACGTGCTGGAACCACAGCGCCACCATTTCCAGCGCCAGGGCGGTAAACGCCATCAGTAACCATGCGCCCCGACCCCGTGAGCACTGGTTTAAAAATCGCAACATAATAATTTCCCTGCAACATGCGTAGAGACCGCAGTGTAAACCAATTCAATTCGTGCGCCACTAGCGGGAAATGAAATAATGTGTAATTGGATAATTATCAGGCAAAAATCGGAGCCGGGCGGTGTATTGCCCGGCCAAACGTTACGAAAGCGTTGCTAACCATCCTGCCTGAGTCATCCATTCGGTGGCCGGCGCAAGAGTGAATTCGACGCACAGTAGCCCTATCAGGGTCAGTACGATAGTGTACGGTAACGCCATCCAGACCATACGGCCATAGGAGAGACGGATTAACGGCGCCAGCGCGGAGGTCAGCAGGAATAAGAATGCCGCCTGACCATTTGGCGTCGCTACCGATGGCAGGTTAGTACCGGTATTGATGGCCACGGCTAAAAGCTCAAACTGTTTTAAGCTGATTGCGCCGTTTTCCATTGCCGCCTTCGCTTCGTTGATATAAATGGTGCCGACAAAGACGTTATCTGAGATGGAAGACAACAGGCCGTTAAAGAGATAGAACAGCGTTAGCTGCGCGTGTTCAGAGGCTTGCAAGACGAACTGAATAATCGGCGCGAAAAGATGTTGATCGATAATAACCGCCACAATGGAGAAGAAAACGGTTAACAGCGCAGTAAACGGCAGCGACTCGGTAAACGCTTTGCCGATGGCGTGTTCATCGGTTACACCCGTTAACGCGGTGGCCAGAATAATGACCGACAGACCAATCAGTCCCACCTCCGCGAGATGGAGGGCGAGGGCGGTAACCAGCCAGACGCCAATAATCGCCTGGACTATTAGTTTAATTTTATCCTGGCGGGTGCGCTTCTTACGGCTTTGATCGTCGAATTGCTGTAAAACGTCGCGGACTTTTTCGGGCAACGTTTCGCCATAGCCAAACCAGCGCATTTTCTCGACCAGCATACAGGTTAACAGTCCACATACCAGTACCGGGACGGTGACAGGCGACATCCGCAAAAAGAAGTCGCCGAAATGCCAGCCAGCCGCTTTAGCGATGATCAGGTTTTGCGGCTCCCCGACCATGGTCATGACGCCGCCCAGCGCCGTCCCCACGCCCGCATGCATCATCAGGCTACGTAAGAATCCGCGGAATTGCTCCAGCACCGTTTTGTAATGCGGATCGATATGGCTGTCGTCCAGCATATCGTTCTCTTCGCCGCGCGATGAGGCCACACGATGGTAAATCCCGTAAAAACCGACGGCGACGCTGATCACCACCGCAACGACGGTAAGCGCGTCAAGGAAAGCCGACAAGAACGCGGCGGCGACGCAAAAGGCCAGCGACAGAACCATCTTCGAGCGGATACTGAGTAACAGACGGGTAAAAATAAACAGCAATAACTGCTTCATAAAGTAGATGCCTGCCACCATAAACATCAGCAGCAGCAAGACTTCCAGGTTGGCGGCAACCTCTTCACGTACATGGGCGGCGCTGGTCATGCCGATGATAACGGCTTCAATGGCCAGTAACCCGCCGGGCAGCAGGGGGTAACACTTTAACGCCATCGCCAGGGTGAAGATAAATTCTGCCACCAGCAGCCAACCGGCAACAAAGGGATTAGCTAAGAAAATTAATGGGTTAACAATTAAAAAGACAAGTAGTGCCAGTTTGTACCAGTCGGGCGACTGGCCTAAAAAGTTGCGCCACATGGCGCGACCCCATGAGATCTCCATGAAATTTTTCCTTACCTAGAAAAATGAAATAGCGTTTTTATGTTTAAACACAGAGAGTAGCGAGCGCGACGAATGCAAGCAAGTCCTTAACGATATTGGCAGGCGATATCAGAAATGGTGCCTTGATCCCCTTTTTCTTCATTGCGTCCGCTATCAGGTGTTACGCCCGTCTGGTATGATGAGTGCAACTATGTTTTGCTGTGTAATGGAAATCTCACTATGGTCATTAAGGCGCAGAGCCCGGCGGGTTTCGCGGAAGAGTATATTATTGAAAGTATCTGGAATAACCGCTTTCCTCCTGGCACGATCTTACCGGCAGAACGAGAACTCTCCGAACTGATCGGCGTGACGCGCACGACATTACGCGAGGTGTTACAGCGGCTGGCGCGAGATGGCTGGCTGACCATTCAGCATGGCAAACCGACAAAGGTTAATAATTTTTGGGAAACGTCAGGGCTGAATATCCTTGAAACGCTGGCCCGCCTTGATCATGAAAGCGTTCCGCAACTGATCGACAATTTGTTGTCGGTGCGTACCAATATTTCTACTATCTTTATTCGTACCGCGTTGCGTCAACACCCGGATAAGGCGCAGGAAGTGCTGGCCACTGCCCACGAAGTGGCCGACCATGCCGATGCATTCGCCGATCTGGACTATAACATCTTTCGTGGTCTGGCATTCGCCTCCGGCAATCCTATTTACGGCTTGATCCTGAACGGCATGAAAGGGTTATACACCCGCATTGGTCGCCACTATTTCGCCAATCCGGAAGCGCGCAGTCTGGCACTGGGTTTCTATCATAAATTATCGTCGTTATGCGAGCAGGGCGCGCACGACCAGGTGTATGAAACGGTGCGACGTTACGGGCATGACAGCGGCGAGATTTGGCATCGGATGCAGAAAAATCTGCCCGGCGATTTAGCGATTCAGGGACGATAATCCCGCGATGCCCGGTAAGCGCAAACACTACCGGGCAGCATCTCGATTACAGCATGTTCATGCGCGGCGGACAACGCTCCAGCAGTTCTACGCTGCCATCCTCATTTTGTTGCTCCAGCATCACATCAAAGCCCCATAACCGATGCACATGTTTCAGCACCTCTTTGCGGCCTTTATCCAGCGGTGCGCGGTTATGCGGGATATAACGCAACGTCAGCGATCTGTCGCCGCGTAAATCCACATTCCAGACCTGAATATTCGGCTCCAGGTTGCTCAGGTTATACTGTGACGACAGTTTTGATCTAATCTCCCGATAACCTTCTTCGTTATGAATGGCGGAGATCTCCAGATAATTATGCCTGTCATCATCAAGTACCGTGAAGAAACGGAAATCACGCATCACTTTTGGCGACAGGAACTGACTGATAAAGCTTTCATCTTTAAAATCGCGCATGGCGAAGTGCAGCGTTTCCAGCCAGTCGGAACCGGCAATATCCGGAAACCAGTATTTATCTTCATCCGTGGGCGACTGACAAATACGTTTGATATCCTGGAACATGGCAAAGCCGAGCGCATAGGGGTTAATTCCGCTATACCAGGGGCTATTATAGGGCGGCTGAAATACGACATTGGTATGGCTGTGTAAAAACTCCAGCATAAAGCGTTCCGTCACTTTGCCTTCATCATACAGATGGTTCAGGATGGTGTAGTGCCAGAAGGTCGCCCAGCCCTCGTTCATGACCTGCGTCTGTTTCTGCGGATAAAAATACTGGCTGACTTTACGCACGATGCGCAGAATTTCGCGCTGCCACGGCTCGAGCAACGGGGCGTTTTTCTCCATAAAATAGAGCAGGTTTTCCTGCGGTTCAGCGGGAAAGCGGCGTGCTTCGGTGACAGTTTTTTCTTCCTCGCGTTTTGGCAGCGTGCGCCACAGCATATTCACCTGGCTTTGTAGATACTCTTCCCGGCTTTTTTGTCGCGCTTTCTCTTCCTGCAACGAGATTTTCTGCGGGCGCTTATAGCGATCGACGCCGTAATTCATCAGCGCGTGGCAGGAGTCGAGCAGTTTTTCTACTTCATCCACTCCGTAGCGTTCTTCACAGCGGGTAATGTAATTTCGGGCGAAAATCAGGTAGTCGACGATAGAGCTGGCATCCGTCCAGCTCCGGAAGAGATAATTATTTTTAAAAAAGGAGTTGTGGCCGTAACAGGCGTGCGCCATGACCAGCGCTTGCATGGTGATGGTGTTCTCTTCCATCAGGTAGGCAATGCAGGGATTAGAGTTGATCACAATTTCATAAGCCAGTCCTTGTTGACCATGCTTATACAGACGTTCCGTCTCAATGAACTTTTTGCCAAACGACCAGTGCGGATAGTTGATCGGCATCCCGACGCTGGAGTAGGCGTCCATCATCTGTTCGGAAGTGATGACTTCAATTTGGTGCGGGTAAGTATCCAGTTGGTAGAGCTTCGCCACGCGGTCTATCTCTGCCAGATAGACATCCAGCAGATCAAATGTCCAGTCGGGTCCATCGCTCAAACGTGTGGTGTCCTTGTTCATGGAATCAATCATTGCCATTCGCGCACCCTCATTGTTGGCGACGCTCTCTGTATGGAGCGCCTCCTTTCAAGCATAGAACACCATGTTAAAAAACGACTTGATCGTGAAAACTTTTCTTTGCGATTTCCTCCACATTGAACGGCAAAAAATCGGGTATTGGCATCATTTTATGCTGTATAGCCATGCCGCGTAGCAGGAGATCCCAAACCAGTGGGATCGCTTGTCTTTAGGGTATATGTGAAGCACGTCACCATAAAAAAGTCATATGTTGAATAATATTTTCATCTGGGTTATCAAGATGTAATTAGAAGATTGTTCTTTTACTATTAACGGAGTGGCTATGCGAGTTGTCATCCTGGGGAGTGGCGTAGTTGGCGTGACCAGCGCCTGGTACTTGAGTCAGGCGGGGCATGATGTCACCGTCATCGATCGCGAATCCGGCCCGGCGCAAGAAACCAGCGCGGCGAATGCCGGACAAATTTCACCGGGATATGCGGCGCCCTGGGCGGCCCCTGGCGTACCTCTGAAGGCGATAAAATGGATGTTCCAGCGCCATGCGCCGCTGGCGGTGCGTCTGGATGGCACCCCATTTCAACTGAAGTGGATGTGGCAAATGCTGCGTAACTGCGATACCCGGCATTATATGGAAAATAAAGGCCGCATGGTGCGCCTGGCGGAATATAGTCGCGACTGTCTGAAAACGCTACGCGCCGCGACCGGTATCGAATATGAAGGCCGCCAGGGGGGAACGCTACAACTCTTCCGCACCGCGCAACAGTATGAGAACGCCACCCGTGATATCGCCGTGCTGGAAGATGCCGGGGTGCCGTATCAGCTCCTGGAATCCAGCCGACTGGCGGAAGTTGAACCCGCTCTGGCTGAGGTTGCGCATAAATTAACCGGCGGACTGCGCTTACCGAATGATGAAACCGGGGACTGTCAGCTCTTTACCCAGCGTCTGGCGCGCATGGCGGAGCAGGCGGGCGTAACCTTTCGCTTTAATACTCCCGTGGAAAAATTACTGTACGAAAATGATCAGATTTACGGCGTGAAATGCGCCGATGAGATCATTAAAGCAGATGCGTATGTCATGGCGTTTGGATCGTATTCGACGGCGATGCTTAAAGGCATTGTTGATATCCCGGTGTATCCGCTGAAAGGCTATTCATTAACCATCCCAATCGTCGAGCCAGACGGCGCGCCGGTATCGACGATTCTTGATGAAACCTACAAAATCGCTATTACGCGTTTTGATAAGCGTATTCGCGTGGGGGGAATGGCGGAAATCGTGGGCTTTAATACCGACTTACTGCAACCACGCCGCGAGACGCTGGAGATGGTTGTGCGCGATCTTTTTCCGCGCGGCGGTCATATTGAGCAGGCCACATTCTGGACCGGCCTGCGCCCCATGACGCCGGACGGCACGCCGGTAGTAGGACGTACCCGTTATAAAAATCTGTGGCTTAATACTGGACACGGCACCTTAGGCTGGACGATGGCCTGCGGTTCAGGCCAGTTGTTAAGCGATATCTTGTCGGGTCGTACGCCAGCGATACCCTACGACGATCTGAGCGTGGCGCGATACCGTTCCGATTTTACGCCCACCCGCCCGCAACGTTTGCATAGCGCGCATAACTGATAAAGGAAGTGAAATGACCCGCCCTATACAGGCCAGCCTTGATTTACAGGTAATGAAACAAAATTTGGCTATTGTGCGCCGGGCGGCCCCAGAGGCGCGCGTCTGGTCGGTAGTGAAAGCCAACGCCTACGGCCACGGTATTGAACGCGTCTGGAGCGCGCTGGGCGCCACAGATGGTTTCGCTATGCTCAACCTTGAAGAGGCGATTACCCTGCGTGAGCGCGGGTGGAAAGGGCCGATATTGATGCTGGAGGGGTTTTTCCATGCGCAAGACCTGGAGGCGTATGACACTTATCGGCTGACCACCTGCATCCACAGTAACTGGCAGTTGAAAGCGCTGCAAAATGCGCGGCTTAACGCGCCGCTGGATATCTATGTCAAAGTCAACAGCGGCATGAACCGACTCGGTTTTCAGCCTGAGCGGGCGCAGACCGTCTGGCAGCAGTTGCGGGCAATGCGCAATGTCGGTGAAATGACCCTGATGTCACATTTTGCTCAGGCCGATCATCCGGAAGGTATCGGGGAGGCGATGAGACGTATTGCGCTGGCGACGGAAGGCCTGCAGTGTGCGCACTCGTTATCAAATTCGGCAGCGACGCTGTGGCATCCCCAGGCGCATTATGACTGGGTCAGGCCGGGCATTATTTTGTACGGCGCGTCGCCGTCAGGACAGTGGCGGGATATTGCCGATACCGGACTAAAACCCGTGATGACGCTGAGTAGCGAAATTATTGGCGTGCAGACGCTGAGCGCGGGTGAAAGGGTAGGCTATGGCGGAAGGTATTCTGTGACTCAGGAACAACGCATTGGCATCGTCGCGGCGGGTTATGCCGATGGCTATCCACGCCATGCGCCGACCGGGACGCCTGTGCTGGTGGACGGTATCCGTACCAGAACAGTAGGCACCGTTTCAATGGATATGCTGGCGGTGGATTTGACGCCGTGTCCGCAGGCGGGAATCGGCACGCCGGTTGAATTATGGGGCAAAGAAATTAAGGTCGATGATGTCGCCTCTGCGGCAGGCACGCTGGGCTATGAGCTACTGTGCGCCGTAGCGCCGCGCGTGCCGTTTGTGACAACGTAACCTAACTCAGACTAAGGCGTCGACCGGTCCACCTGGGGGCGGGTCGACGTTGTCCGGCGACCTTATTCTGCTTCGTCTTCGGCGACGCGTACCCCAATCTTGCGTACCACGCTATCTTCTTTTTCAGCTACCGTCCAAATCATGCCGCCAAACTCCACCTGATCGCCGACGACCGGCGCAGCGCCCAGCAGCTGCTGTATGATTTCACCCAGAGTTTGTTGTTTATCCCGGTATTCCGTTCCTTCTTCCAGCCCGTAGATAAGCGCCACGTCGGCGAATTTCGCATTCGCTTCGAGGATAAAATCGCCAAAGAAACGCTGATCTAACGAAACCGGCGGCGACTGGCTAAACAATTTGCCCAGCGCTGGCAGATCGCGCTCCCGGCCAATCACGCAGAGTACGTCGCCTTCCTGCAGACGAGTACTACCCGTGGGGTGAAACAGTTCATTATTGCGAAATAGCGCGGCAATGCGGGTTTCGTTCGGCATATGCAGGTCGCGCAACGCCGCGCCGACGCACCATTTGTCGGCGCTCAACTGATAGATGAATTGCTCCCACGGATTATCAGGATGGATGTCAAGCCCCACGCGCGATACTGGCCAGCCAACCGGAGGCACGACCACTTTGGCTCTTTTCGCCGCCCATGACAGCGATGTTCCCTGCAGGAGCAGCGACACCAGTACCACAAAGAAAGCGACATTAAAGAACAGGCGAGCGTTTTCAAGCCCGGCCATCATCGGGAAAACGGCGAGAATAATCGGCACCGCGCCGCGCAGTCCGACCCAACTGATGAAAATGCGCTCCCGAAGATTGAAGCCGCGAAATGGCAGCAGGCCGGTAAACACCGACAGTGGGCGGGCGAAGAAAATCATCCAGATAGAGAGAATAAGCGCAGGGACGGCAATCGGCCACAGATCGGAAGGCGTCACCAACAGCCCCAGGACCAGGAACATCGCGATCTGCGCCAGCCAGGCCAGTCCGTCAAAGTTTTGCAGGATGCCGTAACGGTTGCGAATCGGGCGGTTTCCTAACAGGAATCCGCACAGATAGACCGCGAGAATGCCGCTGCCTTCAAGCGCGGTCGTCAAGGCAAAAATCAGAATACCGCCGCTGAGCGCCAGCATCGGATACAGGCCGCTGGGCAGAGAAATACGGTTGATCATCTGCTGTAGCAGGTAACCACCGCCCAGGCCAAAAACAATACCGAGACCGAACTGCTGGATAATATGGACGGCAAACATCCAGTCCAGGCCGGTTTCATGTTTCTGGATCATCTCAATTAATGTAATGGTCAGAAAAACGGCCATCGGGTCGTTACTTCCCGATTCGATCTCCAGCGTGGAGCCTACACGTTCGTTTAGCCCTTTGCCGCCAAGCAGAGAAAAGACCGCTGCGGCGTCAGTGGAACCGACTATCGCGCCAATGAGCAGACCTTCGATAAGATCCAGATGAAACAGCCAGGCGGCCATCATACCTGTTAACCCCGACGTGATCAGTACGCCGAGCGTCGCCAGCGACAGCGCGGGGCCCAGCGCTACCCGGAAAGAGCTGGCCTGGGTGCGCATTCCGCCATCGAGTAAAATAATCGCCAGCGCCAGGTTACTGACCATATAAGCGAAAGGATAATTATCGAAAGGAATACCGCCAATGCCATCCACACCCGCTAACATCCCGATGGCGAGGAAAATGACCAGAATCGGGATACCCAGTCGCGATGAGAATGAACTTAACAGGATACTGCTGGTTACAAGGATGGAACCTAAAATAAATAGACTAATAATTGTTGCAGCATCCAACGTTTTATATCTCCTGACTCACACGACTTCGTATTATTTAACATTAACATAATAACGGCCAGGGCAGCGTTTTACTTAGCCTGTCGGGGACTTTTTTTACAATTGCAGCGTAGGATGGCCAGATAAAGTGAGTTGAGTCCCCTGGCGCGTATTTTTAAGCGTCGCGTTTGCCCCGATAGGGAGCGTCACCGTACGCTGTTCATGCCCGAAGTCGAGACCGGTAATCAGCGGAACGGACAGACGGGAACGTAAAAACGCGTAGACGCTCTCCAGAGAATAACCGGCGTCATACTCGTTGGGCGCCGCGCCGCTAAAGCTGCCGAGAACGATGGCGCTCTGGCGGTTTAAAATTCCGGCGTACTCCAGTTGCAAAAGCATACGCTCCACCCGGAAAGGATGCTCATTGACATCTTCCAGCACTAAAATTCCTTTATCGATAGTCGGCATCCAGGGCGTACCGATAAGGGAAATCAACATCGCCAGATTTCCGCCCCATAAGGTGCCCTGTACGTCGCACTGAGGGCCGTCGCCTTGCCACTCTACGGTAAATTGCGCCTTGCGTAGCGCCAGCCAGAAATGTTTCTCGGTGAACGTATTCAGCGTTTCGGCGCCAAAATTTGCCGCCAGCATAGGACCGCTAAAGGTGATGACATTGGCCTGCGCCAGGAGTCCAGCCTGAATCGCCGTAAAATCGCTATGACCGCAAATCAGTAAGGGATCGCGCTGTTGCCGGGAGGCGAGCGCCTGCCAGTCGATACGATCCAGCAAGCGGCTGGCGCCATAGCCGCCGCGAACCGGCATGACGATCGTATCCGGCGAAGTTAGCGAGGCCAGCGAATTAACATCGGCCAGCCGTTCCGCGTCCGTACCGGCAAAACGCTGATAGCGGCGACGAATCACCTCGTCATTCTCCACCTGATGACCCGCGTCAGTCAGGCGCTGAACGCCGCGTAACGCGGCCTGTTGGTTAATACAGTAGCCCGAGGGGGCGATTAAATGAAACAGAGACATGGTAATTCCTTGCTGACAATAGAATGCAAATGTATATCATGCCGCATATATTAGGCGATGTCCCTCGTTGTGCGACGTTTCTGGATGCGCACCAGGGAGGCAACCTAAGTGCCTGGCCGGGGCGGTATGACCTCTTCGACAGATAAGTTACGGCTATAAGGATAGATGACGTGAAATTAAGATGGTTTGCTTTTTTGGTAGTAATACTGGCTGGCTGTAGCTCAAAACAGGATTACAGGAATCCGCCGTGGAATGCCGAAGTGCCTGTAAAGCGTGCGATGCAGTGGATGCCCATCAGTGAAAAAGCCGGGGCGGCATGGGGGGTTGATCCACATTTAATCACCGCGATTATCGCCATTGAATCCGGCGGCAACCCTAACGCGGTCAGTAAGTCCAATGCGATTGGCCTGATGCAGTTAAAGGCGTCGACCTCCGGGCGCGACGTTTACCGTCGTATGGGCTGGCGTGGCGAACCGACCACCAGCGAGCTGAAAAACCCTGAGCGTAACATCTCAATGGGCGCGGCGTATCTGAGCATTCTGGAAAATGGGCCGCTGGCCGGCATCAAAGATCCGCAGGTGATGCAATATGCGCTGGTCGTCTCTTATGCTAACGGCGCAGGCGCGTTATTGCGTACTTTTTCATCCGACAGGAAGAAGGCGATAGAAAAAATTAACGATCTGGATGCTGACGAGTTTTTTGAACATGTTGTTGATAATCATCCCGCGCCGCAGGCGCCGCGCTATATCTGGAAGCTTCAGCAGGCGCTGGACGCCATGTAGTTTAGCGTGAAGATTATTCTCGCACTTTATTCGCTCTTTCTCGGGCCTCGCGCTCAAGCGAAAAAATAATCCGCTGCAACTCCCGCTCCACCGCCGGGCTAACGTTAAGGAAACGAAAGCTCAGGCGGGGAGTGGTGATCGTTTCATTTTTCCCATCAATCACCTTACGCTCGCTGATGGCGATAAGCTGGGCGTCAACGTGAAAAATACCCCATTGCCCCATGTTCAGTTCAACCTGCGAAAAGCGCGCGCCTTCGATTAGTCCGTCGGGGATGGCAGATTCCAGTAGCGCGCCCATGCCGCCCAGGGAAAGATCAAACAGGCGAAAACGTAACGTACGGGTGTCCGGTAGCGTGGTGACGCCGTAATAAGGCGGATACAGCGGCGCGCCAATACGAAAATACTCCCGGCGCTGGACAAACCACAGTGACGACGGCAGGGGCGTGATAAAGGCCGGCAGCCGCTGATATTCGCCTGTAACGAGTTGCGGCAACGTGAACTCGACTTTTGCGCCTTGTGTTTCTGCGATAATGGCTACCTGCCCGGCGCGTAATACGGCGCTATTTTCATATTCCTGGCTGCCGTAATCCACGATGAGTTTTTCCGGGGCTACCGCCAAAATTTTACTAATGAATTGACCATGCGCCCATGAAATACGCAGTGGAACCTGATTTTTATTTAAATCCCGTAGCACGCCTAATATCGCTAATGGATTTTTTTTCAGGAACTGCTCATTGTAACCACTCACACGAAATAACCCCTGATACGCAGACTATCGTTGGGTTATCGGCATCAGTAGAAAGAACTTAATAGCGATAAATAAATTTTTATGTCCGCGAGATAAATCAGTGTTCAGAAATGCGACGCTCGACTTTGCCTATACTTAAAACGTTTTTACTGGAAAGAGGGTTTGCAAATGGGAATTATCGCCTGGATTATTTTTGGTTTGATTGCCGGCGTTATCGCCAAATTGCTTATGCCGGGGCGCGATGGCGGGGGATTTATCCTGACCTGTATTCTCGGTATCGTCGGGGCGGTCGTTGGCGGATGGCTGGCGACGATGTTTGGTATTGGCGGCAGTATCAGCGGCTTTAATCTGCACAGTTTCCTGGTCGCCGTGGTGGGCGCGATTGTGGTGCTGGTGATTTTCCGCCTTCTGCGACGCGGCTAACCGCTGCAAAACGTGTAAGCGTTGACCCGGTCAGCGCCGGGTCAACCTACTATAAACACGCGTTACTGCGTCGCTGCAGACGGCGTTTTTGTCGGCGTTGCGCTTAACGATGCCGGACGAGTAGACGGTACTCTATCACACGGTTTTTCCTGCGGACAAATCAGATCGAGCATTTTCAGCGTCACGCCGTTGGTCCAGCCAAAGCCGTCCTGAAGGGGATATTCGCCGCCGCCACCGCCGGTTCCGGTGCTGCTGACATCATATTTTTCGACCAGTTTTTTCTCGCGATCGTAGGTGTGCTGCACATTGGTTAAAAAGCGCCAGGTGACTTCCATTGCCACGTCATCCTGCCCATAATTTTGCAATCCTTCGGCAGCGACCCATTGTAACGGCGCCCAGCCGTTTGGCGCATCCCATTGCTGTCCGCTTTTAACCGAGGTGGTAGCCAGCCCGCCAGGCTGTAGCAGATGCGCCTGGGCCGCCGCCGCCACTTTCGCGGCGCGATCTTTCGCGGCGGCGTTTACATAGAGCGGGAACAGTGCGGCAGCGGTGAGTTGGTCACGGATTTTATTGTTCTTCAGATCGTAGTCGGCATACCAACCCTCTTTGTTATTCCACAGATGCATTTCAATGGCTTTTTGCCGCGCGTTGGCCAGCGCGTCATATTGCGAGGCTTTGGCCCGATCGCCCGCCGCAGCGCTGGCGCGGGCGAGGGTTTTCTCCAGCTGATACAGCAGAGCGTTAAGATCGACAGGGACAATCGTGGTGGTACGGATGGTACTGAGCTGCTGCGGATTATCCATCCAGCGGGAGCTGAAATCCCAGCCGGAGGCGGCGGCAGATCGGAGGTCCCGATAGATCTCCGTTGCCGGGCGGTTGGGGTTGCTTTTGGCGGTAGCGATATCTTCAACCCAGGATTCAGGGCGGGGCGTATCCCGATCGTCCCAGTAGCGGTTGAGAACGCTGCCGTCCTCCAGTTTGACGACGCGTTGGTTTTGTTGCCCTGGCTGCAATGTCTCAACGCCTTCCATCCAGTAGGCGTACTCTTTTTGCAGTTGCGGCAGGTATTCTTTCAGCGCATCGTCACCTTCATGTTGCGCCAGTAACTCAACCATAAACGCAAAGAAAGGCGGCTGCGAACGACTCAGGTAGTAGGTACGGTTGCCGTTAGGAATATGCCCCCAGGCATCAATTTCGTAACCAAAGTTCGCCACCATATCCGCCACCTTATCCCAGTGCCCGCTTTCCGCCAGCCCCAGCATCGTAAAGTAGCTGTCCCAGTAGTAAATCTCTCTGAATCGCCCACCCGGTACGACATAGGATTCAGGCAACGGCAAGAGCGAGTCCCACTTTTCGACGTTTTTAGTTGAACGGGTCAGCACCGGCCACAGGCCATCAATATGTTCACGCAATGACTGCCCGGCAGGCGGGACATATTTTTCACCCGCTTTCGGCAGGGTGAAGTTAACATCAACAAAATGGCGCAAATCGAAGCCGGACTGGTTCCGCTGCATACGATAATCCGCAAGAATCATGAGCGGATCGCTATTAGGTATGGCGTCAGCAAAGGTTTTCTGATCGGGGAAGAGTTTTGCATTCTGGACATCATTAAAGAGCGGGCCAAGCAAAATATCCGGCGGCTGCGGAGTTTCAGTGTCGGAAGACGGGTCTGCGGCAGTCGCCGAAAACGATGCAAACGTCAGCAGCGTCCCTGCCAGCGCCAGTTTTATGGCTTTCTGCAGTAGAACAGAACGGCGAATCTCTGGGGGTATCATCAAGTTATCTCCTTAGCGGTGAGCCAAAGCCAACGGCATTTACCATGACAAAACCTTAGTCTACGATGACCAGATACGCGTGATTGAACCGCTATTTTGCGAACAAACAGACATTTTATTCAGACAGAGTTTATCGGCGCGCGCGTGGAAAACGGGGGATACAGACAAAAAATCCACGCCGGGACGTGGATTTTAGCGCAATAACTTGTAGCCTTAACCCGGATAGATACCGCGATCTTTACGGGCCAACAGAATGCGCTCACAGGCGACAATATAGGCTGCGGTGCGCAGAGAGCAGGATTTCTCAGCCGCTTTCTCCCAGACATGGACGATCGCGTCGGTCATGATTTTGTCCATGCGCGCGTTGATCTCTTCTTCGCTCCAGAAGAAGCTGGCCATATCTTGTACCCATTCGAAGTAGCTGACGGTTACGCCGCCTGCGTTACAGACCACGTCAGGCACCACAAGGATACCACGGCTGGCCAGAACATCATCAGCATCCGGATAGGTCGGGCCGTTAGCCCCTTCCAGCACCAGCTTACACGTCAGGGCTTCCGCGCGCTGACGAGTTATCTGGCCTTCAAGCGCCGCCGGGATCAGAATATCCATCTCCAGACGCCAGAACGCATCGCTGGCGATAGTTTCCGCGCCCGGGAAACCGGCTATCTGTTTGTGTTCTGTCTGCCATGCCGTGAGCGCCTTCATGTCAATACCGGTGGCGTTAAACAGCGTTGCGGTATGATCCTGAATCGCCACGACACGGGCGCCAGCGCCTGCAAACAGACGCGCGGCTTCGCTGCCGACGTTACCAAAACCCTGAACCGCAACGCGAGCGCCTTCAACAGCAATATTCGCCCGACGTGCGGCTTCCAGCCCGCTGACGAAAACGCCGCGCCCCGTCGCTTTTTCACGGCCCAGCGAACCGCCAAGATGGATAGGCTTACCGGTGACGACGCCAGTGACCGTCGTGCCATGATTCATGGAATACGTATCCATCATCCAGGCCATCACTTTACCGTTGGTGCCGACATCCGGCGCAGGAATATCTTTCTGCGGCCCGATGATAATGCCGATCTCGCTGGTATAGCGGCGGGTCAAACGCTCCAGTTCACCTTCCGACAGCGAGAACGGATCGACGCGGATGCCGCCTTTGGCGCCGCCGTACGGCAGATTCAGCGCGGCACATTTGATGGTCATCCATGCTGACAGGGCCATCACTTCATTGAGATCAACGTCAGGATGGTAGCGAACACCGCCTTTACCCGGACCTCGGGAGAGGTTGTGCTGCACGCGATATCCTTCGAAATGACGAATAGTGCCATCATCCATTTGTACCGGAATATCGACGATCAGAGCGCGTTTTGGGTGGCGCAGAGTATCCACCCAGGGGGATAACTCGCCCAGATAAGGGGCCACACGCTCGATTTGTTGCAGGTAGGTATTCCAGGCAGATGTGCTGCTATCTGAAGCGTAAGATAACTTATCCATGATAAACCTTAGTGATAAAAGTAATATGTTCTTTAATTGACCGTGGTACATAGTAGATCACACCATGTAGCGATAAATTTAACACTTTTTTAAACAATTAACTCAGATCAAAAATGGCAGGCAGTTGGATTTTCGTTATGATTTTGGATGAGAAGTGGTTAACTATCCGCTATAAGAGGTGATATGTCGCTAATTATGCAATTAATTGCTTAAATATGCGTGATATGTGCAAGGCGGCTATTTGTCATAATTATGACGCACCTCTAAAAGTAAACATTATGATAACGACATGTATCAATGTTATGTCGTCCTTTCGGCGGGGAAACGTCTTCACCAGGCGCGTAAAAAGATAAAAATAACCGGAGTCAGACGGCGCTGGCCCCGGTTTACCTCTTTATTGTTGACGCGACTCAAGCCATACCAGCGCCAGCGTCGACAGTGAGCACATCAGCAGAATGCCGACAAACCACAGTAAATACCACATCGCTCCCGCTCCCTAATAAAGTTCATGATCGTTGCGGCGGAGGGTCTCCAGGTTGATACGCCCCAACATTTTGTAATAGCTCCATAGCGTATAGAGCAGTACGATCGGCAGAAAAATCAGCACAATCACCAGCATGATTTCGAGCGTCATCTGGCTGGAGGTGCTGTCCCACACCGTCAGGCTGGAGAGAGGACTAACACTCGACGGCATCACAAAAGGAAATAGCGTTATGCCGGCGGTAAAGATGACGCAGGCCTGGGTCAGGGAAGCGAACAGAAATCCACGAATAGTCTGACCGCGAAGGCAGGCATAGAAAGCCAGAATCGGCAGGATCATACCGAGCAACGGGATGATGAGCAGTAGCGGCGAGCGTATAAAGTGGTTCATCCATGCGCCAGGGAGTATCGCCACGCCTTTTAAGAGCGGATTGGAAGGACCGTTGGCATCCTGCGTGAGTAAGACAAAGCCATCAACGCCGGCCCACAGCCAGTAACCGGCCAGCAGGAAGCAGATCACGATCAGCAGCGCGCTGTGGCGGGTGGCCGACAGAGCCCGTTGACGAATAACGCCCTCCGTTTTCAACTGTAACCAGACGCCTCCTTGCATAATCACCAACGACAGACTCAATAATCCACACAGTAGGGCAAAGGGCGAGAGTAACTGCCAGAAGGTGCCAAAATAGTCAACATGAAGCTGCGGCGTGAAGGCAAACGGCACGCCTAAAAACAGGTTGCCGAACGCGATGCCGAATACGACTGGGGGCACCAGGCTGCCGATAACCAGACCGGTATCCCACAGCGCGCGCCAGCGGGCATTGGCGATTTTACCCCGATAATCAAAGGCCAGCGGGCGAAAGAAGAGGGCACACAGCACCAGGATCATCGCCACATAAAAACCGGAAAACGCGGCGGCATAGACCCGTGGCCAGGCGGCGAATAATGCCCCGCCCGCGAGAATCAACCATACCTGGTTTCCTTCCCAGTGGGCGCCGACGCTATTGATCAATACCCAGCGTTCGTCATCGTTGCGCGCTATCAGCGGGAGCAGGCAACCGACACCCATATCAAATCCGTCAGTTACCATAAATGCCACCAGGATGACGCCGATCAGTAGCCACCAAATGAACCGCAACGTTTCATAATCCAACATGATTGTCTCCTTTATCCCTGTTGTTGCGCTTGTTGTTGATGTTGCATGGCGCTCGGCCCAAGACGCGCGTACTTCTGCATCAGATAGACTTCCGCGATTAAAAACAGGGTGTAAAGTCCGAGGATAAGCCCCATTGAGAAGGCCAACTGGCCCGGCGTCAGCGCGGAGTGAGCGTACCAGGTCGGCAGAATGTCCTGAATCGCCCAGGGCTGACGGCCAAACTCCGTCATAAACCAACCGGCTTCAATGGCAATCCACGGTAACGGCAGGCTCCAGAGCGTCATACGCAATACCCAGCGATGCTGGTCGATACGCATTCGCAGCGTCTGTATCAACGCAATCAACATCACCACTAACAGCAGCGAACCGCAGCCGACCATAATACGGAAACTCCAGAACACCGGCGCCACCTGAGGAATAGCGCCACGCTGGGCCGCACGATACTGCTCCGGCGTCACATGGTTCATATCCGGGGCATATTTCGCCAGCAGAATGCCGTACCCCAGATCGCCCTCAACGGCGTGAAACGCATTCAGTACCTGCGGCGAGCGATTGCCTTGCGCTATCTCCTGCATGAGTAACCAGGCCTCCCGGCCACGCTTCAGGCGCGGCAGAGCGTCGTCCATCAGGTTTTTTAACCCCGGAACCGGCGTATCCAGCGAATGGGTGGCCAGAATACCCAGCAGAGCGGGGATCTTCACGGCAAATGCATTACGCTCCTGTTCCTGCTGCGGCCAGGCAATCAGATGAAACGACGCGGGCGCGGGTTCGGTTTGCCATTCGCCTTCCATCGCCGCCAGTTTCACCGGCTGAATTTGGGCGACCTCGTAGGCCGAACTGTCCCCCAGTTGCAGGGTTCCCAGAATGGCCAGGGTGCCGAATACTGAGCCGATAGCAAACGAGCGCAAGGCCACCTCACGCTCGCGGCCACGTAGCAGATACCAGGCGCTGATGGACATAATAAACATGGCGCCGGTGACATAACCGGACATGACGGTATGGACGAATTTCACCTGGCTCACCGGGTTAAAGACCAGATCGCTGAAGCTGCTCATTTCCATCCGTAACGTATCGATGTTGAAATGAGCGCCGGTAGGATACTGCATCCAGCCATTGGCATTCAGAATCCATAATGCTGAAATATTGGAGCCGAAGGCCACCAGCCAGGTGACCAGCAGGTGTTGGTATTTATTCAGCCGCTGCCAGCCGAAAAAGAACAGACCGACAAAAGTGGATTCGAGAAAAAAGGCCAGTAACGCTTCCATCGCCAGCGGCGCGCCGAAGATATCGCCCACATAGTTGGAATAGAGCGACCAGTTAGTCCCGAACTGAAACTCCATGGTCAGGCCGGTAGCCACACCGAGAGCAAAATTGATCCCGAAGAGCTTGCCCCAGAAACGCGTCATATCGCGGTAGACGGTTTTCCCCGTCACCACATAGATCGTCTCCATGACGGCCAGCAAAAAAATCAGCCCAAGCGTAAGAGGAACAAATAAAAAGTGATACAGCGCGGTCAGCGCAAACTGCCAGCGCGATAAGTCAATGACATCCCACATGCTAACTCCTGTAGGCAGAAAGAGAGTAAAAAGCTAATCAGTACCGGACACCGGTGACGTTCCTGTTGAGAGCGTTAGCGCGTCTCCAGCCATCGGCAGACTTCATCCAGGCGCTGGCGCGAATCGGCCAGATCTTCCGGGGCCGCCAGTACCAGCTCCGGCAAAGGACAAATCTCATAGCTATCGAGCAACGGCCCTTTAAGGGCGTCCAGACAGCGCACATGCCAGAGATGGCGCAATGCTGTGGCGTTGATTTGGCTTTCGCCATACCCGGAGATGCGAATCTGGATGTTCCCGTGTCCGCATAAACGTGCCAGAAAAAGACGATCGGCCTCGCTGAGCGGCAGTTGGGTCAAATTGATGCTGTGAGGTTGCAACGCCGGATCGCGTACGTGCGCCAATAATTCATGGGCCAGCGGCAGTCCATTCATCAGGCCAGCGACAGGCGGAGGCAGTAGAGAGTCGTCAGGCAGCGTATCGGCGGTAGCCGCTTGCCATAATGTCAGGGGCGCGCTACCTGCTTCCAGACGATCCGTCAGCAGACGTCGGTTATGCAGATGGCGTACCCGCCACAGGCCGCAGAAGATGGTCTCCTGGATCTCGCTTTCACTCCCGTCCGGATGCTGAATGCGTACCGAGACCTCGCCTTCGCCCAATAGCGTATTGAGGAATGAGAGATCATCGGCATTCAGGGGAGATAACTCCCATCCCAGCACGTCGCCGACTTCCGGGATGCGCCGGGCAAGCTGACCTCGCAGATCGGTCAACAATGCCATCACCGCCGGGCTGTGAGCGCAGCGCTCCAGCGCCGCCATACTTGGGTCGCCATTGACCTGACAGGTGAGCGGTAGGGGATTCATCGAGAAACTGGCGTCATCAGGCTGCGTGCCTGGCCCCAGCAGATGAAAAAAGGCGTTGCTCATTGTACTGTCTCCTGCGCTGCGGGAGTGTCAACCATCGAACGCATCAGCGTGAGCAGTTCAGCCCAGGGATGAATGCCGCTGAGCGCGCCGCGTAGCTCGCCGTCTGTAAAAACCAACGTCGCCGGAAACCGACGAACATTAAAGCGATCGCCGATAGCTTCGCTTTGTTCAAGGTCGGCCACCGCCACCTGCCAGTCAAACTGCGGGAACTCACGCAGGAGTTCGGCAATCATCACCGGGTTATCGCTGACTTCCGGCGTACGCCGCGGATCGCTACTTAACAGGATGACGCCATCTCCAACCCGTTTGATCCAGTCGTCTACCGTGGAAGCCCCTACCGGTTGCCATCCACGGGTTAACAGGCGTTGCCATAGCGCAGAGAACGGGGTGTCATTCGCCACTTCTTTTGCCCTCCAGACGTGTCTGATACTGACGTATGCGCACTCCCTCATAATTTTCCATCGACAGGCATTTATAGTTCAGGCAGCGTGCGACCTCATTTGCCTGCGGCACGATCCCCCAGGCGGCCAGTTGCGCCAGGGCGGCCTGTTCTGCCGCCGGTAGCTGGCCGCGAGCTATTTCGCTCAGGCTACCGCCGTAGTCGTCCAGGTGCGCCGGTTGCAGACCGACCAGCGCAATGTGACAGGGCAGATGCCCGCGGATGTCGGCCAGCGCCAGAACTTCGGAAAAACTGTTTTGATGCAGGCTCATTTTTTTGGCGCTGAGATACGCGGGGATTTTCTCGCCGGCATAGGTTCGCAGGCTGCCCGGCGCCAGGCCGTAATCGATCGCGTCAAGGAGCAGGAGATGGCTGGCTTGCTCAACATAACCTAACAGGTTTAGCCCTTGCGTACCGCCGTCCACAATTTCTACCTCTTCAGGCCAGTGATATCTGGCATACAAACGCTCCGCGACCCGGATACCGAATCCTTCATCGGCCCACAGCAGGTTTCCTAACCCCATCACCACTACGCGTTGCGCATTCATGAGGGCTCCTTGTCGTGCGGTTTGGGGAATTTGTGGCTGCGATAGCCATTGATCATGGTGGAGATCACCGTATCGTCGGACATAATGTCTTCCCGGATAGCGAGGTAAACGTGCCCGACGATGAAGGCGGCGATCAGCCACATGCCCAGTCGGTGCCAACTGTGAATATCGATGGAGTTGCCGCCGGTCCAGTAGAAAAATTCAACCACATAGCGGAACGGCGCAAAGATCGCGTACTGGCTATGCTCGCCAAACAGAGCGAAACCGGTGAGGATCATAAATACCGACAACAGGAAATAGCCGAACATCGCGGCCTGCGCGACAGGGTTATGTCCGATGTCGCTCCCCGGTTTTTTCTCCAGAAACAGATACCAGCGGACCACGGAGAAAGCGCCTTGCCACCAACTGCGACGCCAGACCGGGACGATAAACAGCTCTCGCGAGTAGCGGTTCCCGACACAGGCCCAATAAATTCGCCCCAGCAGTAACACGGTAAAGATCATCGCGGCGGCAAAGTGGATCAGCCGGATATAGCCCATGTAAAACAGATAGGTCGCCTCGCCACTCACCGACGGCAAAGGCCGGCCAATGAAGTAGCCTGTTACCATCAGTACCAACATGCAGGCCACCGTTAGCCAGTGCCACAGGCGTACCGGCGCTTCAAACACATAGTGGCTGACGGCAGTATCACGCGCCTCCCCGACGCGTGGAGATAGCTTTCCAGTCATCGTTCTTTTCCTTAACGCTTAGCGTACCTGGACGGCAATCAGTTCGCTGCCGTCGTCGCCGAGCACGTGGGTTGAGCAGGCGAGGCAGGGGTCGAAGCTGTGCAGCGTCCTCAGGATTTCTAACGGTTGGTCGGGAATCGCCATTTGTGTTCCCATCAATGCCGCTTCATAGGCGCCGATCTGTTTTTTAGGATCGCGAGGGCTGGCGTTCCAGGTGGTGGGAACCACGCACTGATAGAGTTCAATCTTCTGATCGCGTATTGACGCCCAGTGCCCCAACGCTCCGCGAGGCGCTTCGGTAAAACCGATGCCGCGGCAGTGCTGCGGCCAATTGGCCGGTTCCCATTTCTCGGTATTGGCGGTGGCCAGGTCGCCGTTTTTCAGGTTGGTCATAAGCCTGTCGAAAAAATACTGCAGCTTACCGACGGCCCATTGCGCTTCGTGCGCGCGGCATAAAATACGGCCAAGCGTAGACTGGATACCGGAGAGCGGCAGTTTAAGGGCGGACATCATGCGATCTACCGACTCTATGGTGGCGGCATCCCCTTTGTGATATGCGATAAGCGTTCGGGCAAGCGGGCCGACTTCCATGGCATGACCCCGCCAGCGCGGCGCTTTAATCCAGGAGTAGCGTTCCTGCTCGTTGAGCTGCTGGATATGCGTATCGCTGCCTTTGACATCACCCGGGTTGTACCAGGGATCGGTAATGCCGTCAAAAGGATGACGCCCCAGCCGATCGTCCGGATAGCGGTACCAGGCGTGATCCACAAACTCCTGTATCTGCTGCGGATCGGCCAAATCTACCGGCATGACATTTTTAAAATCGCCATTGACCACCGCGCCGCCCGGCATTAACAGGCTTTGCTGGCTGAAGTCGTTGGCAATGTCCGGAAATGCGCCGTAGCTCAGCACGCATTTATCCGACAGACCGGTGCCAATTTGACTCCATGCTTTATTGAACTGGCCGATAGCCAGCGCGTCCGGAACCATCACGTTGTTAATGAAGTCGGCGGTGCGGGTGATGATCGACTGCACCAGGTTGAGGCGCTCCATATTGATAGCCCCGACCGCGCCGCTTTGATCGAGATTGATCGCGCACGGCATCCCACCGACGATCCAGTTAGGATGGGGGTTCTTACCGCCAAATATGGTATGGATTTTGACGATCTCGCGCTGGAAGTCGAGGGCTTCAAGATAGTGGGCAAAGCCCATCAGATTAGCCTCTGGCGACAGTTTGTACTGTGGATGTCCCCAATAGCCGTTACGGAATATCCCAAGCTGGCCGCCATCGACAAATTTCTTCAATCGATTTTGTACGTCAAAGAAGTAGCCCGGCGATGACATCGGCCAGGCGGAAAGGCTTTGCGCCAACTGCGAGGTGGCGCGCGGATCGGCTTTCAGCGCATTCAAGACATCAATCCAGTCCATGCCGGCTAACTGATAAAAATGGACCAGATGATCGTGACACCACAACGTAGCCAGCATGATGTTACGTATAATATTGGCGTTATCCGGCACCTGGATACCAATCGCATCTTCGATAGCGTACACCGATGCCAGAGCATGTACCCCGGTACAGACACCACAAATACGTTCAACAAACGCCCAGGCGTCACGCGGGTCACGGCCTTGCAGAATGATCTCCAGCCCGCGGAACATTGTGCCGCAGGAAACGGCATTGGTAATGACGTTTTGCTCATCAATGTTCACTTCGCAGCGCATATGCCCTTCGATGCGGGTAATCGGGTCCACGATCAGACGACGGCCGGCGTCGTTAACGGTATAACCCTGGGTTTGATACTGGTTACTCATGCCTGTTTATCCTCATTGTCCGGCTGTTGTTCGGCTTGCGCTAACTGTTGTTTGTGGCGTTTACGTTGGTTGAGCGCGCTGGCGATAGCGTGACCGCCAACGCCCGCCGCGACCACGCCCAGCGCGGTCAGCCCCACCGTATCGGCGGTTGAATGGGTACCCATCTGGGGAATATCCACCACGCGGCTATAAAACGAGCCGCGATCCCAGAAACCATTTTCTGAGCATCCCAGACATCCGTGACCGGACTGGATAGGAAAGGAGACGCCGTCATTCCAGCGTGTGGAGGAGCAGGCGTTATAGGTGGTTGGCCCTTTACAGCCCATCTTGTACAGGCAGTATCCCTTGCGGGCGGCGTCATCATCCCAGCTCTCGACAAATTCACCGGCGTCAAAATGGGCGCGGCGGTAGCATTTATCGTGGATACGCTGACCATAGAACATCAGTGGACGGCCCATGCGATCGAGTTCCGGCAGACGATCAAACGTCACCATATAGGTGATAATGGCGCTCATGACATCCGGGATTGGCGGACATCCAGGGACTTTCACGATCGGCTTGTCGGTGATCACTTTATCGATAGGCGTTGCCTGGGTCGGATTGGGGCGGGCGGCCTGGACGCAACCCCAGGAGGCGCAGTTTCCCCAGGCGATAATAGCGCTGGCGCCCGCGGCGGCTTTCTTCAGTTTTTCAATAAACGGGCGGCCGCCGCTGATACAGAACATTCCTTGCTCTCCTAACGGCGGATTGCCTTCCACCGCCAGAATGTATTTCCCGGCGTAGCGAGTGGTAATATCGTCAAAGACTTCTTCGGCCTGTGCGCCGGCGGCGGCCATCAGGGTGTCGTCATAATCAAGGGAAATCAGCGAGAGGATCACATCTTTGGCTAGCGGGTGCGAGGAACGGATAAAGGATTCGGTACAGCAGGTGCATTCCAGTCCATGAATCCAGACCACCGGAATCCGCGGTTTATTCTCCAGCGCCCAGGCGATCTTTGGCGTCATTCCGGCGCCCAGTCCCAGCGATGTGGCGGCAAGGCTACAGAATTTGAGAAAGCTGCGTCGGGTCACTCCCTTACGACGCATGGCTTGATAAAAGGTCTCCTCGTTATTCATAACGCGTATTTTTTCTCCTTTTTGCACCACGCTCCGCCAGGGGCATAAGGCGCTTTTGCGGGTCCGTTGACGTTCCGCCAGCAAGGTAAATCATTGTGTTACGCGCGAGCGCGGAAACGAGCCCGATTCACTTTGCACCGGCGTATACCGCCAGAAATAATGTGAAAAAAGCGTATCGGATTAACGATAAGAAACAATGTGAAGTGTGTGGGTATGGCTTATAGCGGTATATTTATACCCATTATCGGTTTTTCGGCGAAAGGGCCGTGGCGGGGAAGGGCGGTTGAGCTTGTTCCAGGATGAGGTTTTTAGCGAGCCACCTCGGGTAGATTTAGCCTGGTCTCGCTATTTCAGGGATACGTAAGTTGATGCAAAGGGAGGGAGGGTTTGATGTCATCGTTAAAAGAAGCATACTTCGTGATGATTTTTATATAAAATAGTGGTGCTGGTTTTAAAGGAATGCAAAAAAGAGACTGTTTGAAAGAGGGCGTCCCATGAAAAATAACATCAGATTTGACTTATCCGATTATTTGATTCATTTTTTTCGGGACGTTAATCTAGAGACCGGTAGCCATATTTATTTGCCTGAGCACTGTGGTTTTAATAATCAGCACCACGCATGTTTCATTGATGCTAAATATTTACTTCGATTATCTTTACGCAGTCATAAAATTTTCTCGTCCTGGTCATACCGAAATGGGCAACGAACCGTATATGGTGACTCCCCGGTGGTATGCTTTACAGATATGCCGATTGCAGCTTATTTAGAGACTGGTGTTCGCCGATTAGAACGAAATGAAAAAATCGGTTTATATGCAATCGTTTTACCTAAAGAGCAAAAGTTTAATTATGGGGCAAGGCCAGTAATATATGGGTTAGATCAGCATAACAATGCTCGATGCTCGCAAGGCAGAAACGGGGAACGTATTCTTGATGAAACGGCTCTTCCTTTGATTGAACAATATAGATATGTTACTTATGTTCCAGGTAAGATTGACTGGACACATGAACGCGAATGGTGATGGCCATATCGTGGCGATATTAAAAGTTTCCTTAATCATATTAAAGAGTATGGTATTCCGGAAAACATTGAAAGCACCCCAGGGTTTGATTTTAAATCAAGCGAAATAAATGGTGCGGGAATAATCGTCCCATTTGTAGAAGATATTCCTACCGTAGCTCACGATATTTTAACTTTAATTGACCGGGGTATCATTGGAAGAAATACTTTCAAATTCATTATAGCTGTAGAGAGTTTACAATCATGGACCCAGCTCTCGGAACCGGGCGCGTTACTGTCCTGTATTAATGACAATACTTTCGAATTTGAATCTTTTTTTGATTTATCTGCATCTAAAGTAAAAAATTATGCTGACTCTATCAATAATTATGTAAATGAATTATATTCAAAAAAAGATTTTTTAAATGATAGTTATGCAATGGAATTTGGAAATGCCTGGGTCTGGATTCATGATAACCAATCCCAGGTGGTACGGGCGTTACTGCAGGCTGGAATGATCAAGGTTAATAAAGAAGGGCGGTACTTATTAGATGTTAATTTGGCTTCTGTTGATTGGCCATTAAGAAGAAAAGAGGCTTTCGCAAGTCATGTCGCGGGATGGCTCAAACATCGTTTTGATATCGAAGCGGGAAGGTATTCCGTTCGGGGAAAAGATGATTATGATGCGATCCCAAGTTATGAGACGCCGCTAAAGGACCAGCATCCTTTTTATAATCATACAGTGAATGTCGACTGGTAATTAAGAAAAGAACTTACTGTAAATAGACTCGTTTTAGCTCCATGCATTTTTGAGATCCCGGCCAGATTGACCCTGGCCCGATCTCTGACGAAAACTCTGAATCTTCGATGTTTCCAATTATGAATTTCTACACCAGTCTTTAAGTATCAATGCATTGTACCTGGTGCGCTGCTATAACTGTGTAAGAGGGATTGACGCTTAGAGCCTATCCCATTAGGGCTATTTTACTTGCCATTTTGGACCTGGGCAGTG
>OKEE01000263.1_pt1 | contig 29342 bp, 27 predicted proteins | sample 1611071 | NCBI WGS metagenome assembly OKEE01 (sample SAMN04436708, study PRJEB24849) | human gut metagenome | biome: human gut; feature: NICU; material: stool | host: Homo sapiens | place: USA: Saint Louis, MO | collected 2010-09-07 | reverse complement strand
CTGGTGTATCTCTCGTCAGCTGTGGTGGGGTCACCGTATCCCGGCATGGTATGACAACGACGGTAACGTCTACGTTGGCCGTACCGAAGACGAAGTGCGTCAGGAAAATAACCTCGGCGCCGACGTTGCGCTTCGTCAGGACGAAGACGTTCTCGATACCTGGTTCTCCTCCGCGCTGTGGACTTTCTCCACCCTCGGCTGGCCGGAAAACACCGACGCCCTGCGTCAGTTCCACCCCACCAGCGTGATGGTGTCCGGCTTCGATATCATCTTCTTCTGGATTGCCCGCATGATCATGATGACCATGCACTTCATCAAAGATGAAAACGGCAAGCCGCAGGTGCCGTTCCATACCGTCTACATGACCGGTCTGATTCGCGACGACGAAGGCCAGAAGATGTCCAAATCCAAGGGTAACGTTATCGACCCGCTGGATATGGTGGACGGCATCTCCCTGCCGGAACTGCTGGAAAAACGCACCGGCAACATGATGCAGCCGCAGATGGCGGAGAAAATTCGCAAGCGTACCGAGAAGCAGTTCCCGAACGGCATTGAGCCGCACGGCACCGACGCCCTGCGCTTTACCCTGGCGGCGCTGGCCTCGACCGGCCGCGACATCAACTGGGATATGAAGCGTCTGGAAGGTTACCGTAACTTCTGTAACAAGCTGTGGAACGCCAGCCGCTTTGTGCTGATGAACACCGAAGAGCAGGATTGCGGCTTCAACGGCGGCGAAATGACGCTGTCGCTGGCGGACCGCTGGATCCTGGCGGAATTCAACCAGACCGTTAAAGCCTACCGCGACGCGCTGGACAGCTTCCGCTTCGACATCGCCGCGGGCATTCTGTATGAATTCACCTGGAACCAGTTCTGTGACTGGTATCTGGAGCTGACCAAGCCGGTGATGACCGGGGGTTCTGAGTCTGAGCTGCGTGGCACCCGCCATACGCTGGTCACCGTACTGGAAGGTCTGCTGCGCCTGGCGCACCCGATCATTCCGTTCATTACCGAAACCATCTGGCAGCGCGTGAAGGTTATCTGTGGCATTACCGCCGACACCATCATGCTGCAGCCGTTCCCGGAATATAACGCCGCACAGGTGGATGAAGCCGCGCTGGCCGATACCGAGTGGCTGAAGCAGGCGATCGTTGCCGTGCGTAACATTCGTGCGGAAATGAACATCGCCCCGGGCAAACCGCTGGAACTGCTGCTGCGCGGCTGTAGTGAAGAAGCCGTTCGTCGTGTTAACGACAACCGTAGCTTCCTGCAAACCCTGGCGCGTCTGGAAAGCATCACCGTGCTGCCAGCCGATGACAAAGGTCCGGTTTCCGTGACCAAAATCATCGACGGCGCCGAACTGCTGATCCCGATGGCAGGCCTCATCAACAAAGACGATGAGCTGGCGCGTCTGGCGAAAGAAGTGGCGAAAATCGAAGGCGAGATTGCCCGTATCGAAGGCAAACTGTCCAACGAAGGTTTCGTCGCCCGTGCGCCGGAAGCGGTGATTGCCAAAGAGCGTGAGAAGCTGGACGGTTACGCAGAAGCCAAAGCGAAGCTGATTGAGCAGCAGGCGGTTATTAGCGCGCTGTAATCTGAAAGCCTGATGGCGCTTCGCTTACCAGGCCTACACGTTCGCTTATTGACATGGCGCGATCGGTAGGCCGGATAAGGCATTCACGCCGCCATCCGACAACATGAATTATGGGCCGACGTAAACGTCGGCCTTTTTACATCAGATAAACGGGAAGTAAGGCATGATGCCACGAGAAATCCACATTAGCGGGCCATTTTCCAGCGGCGTCTCATCATTGGTTAACTCAAGTGAATCCAGATCGCCCTGGACCTGTGTATTCTGCGCCAGCCAGCTCACCAGCCAAATTTTCAACCACGGATAAGCCAGCCCTAAGGTCACGCCGGAAATCACAAACACCACCAGTAACCGCCACAGCATACCGTGTGCAGTGACAGAGGAATGAAAACGAATCGAATCGTTCGCCAGTGACAAATTGTTTAAAAACAGGTTGCGTAACGCCACATATAAGTAACTGGTTACCACAATAATCGCGAGAAAATAGAGGAAATAACATGCCATTATCTGGCCATAATATTGCAGAATAAGCGCCCCTCCTGCCTGCGCATTCCCCATCATACTCAAAAGAATCATGTCGGTGAACACCGGCGCGATTAGATAACCAATCACGACAGCAAAAGGGAAAAGGGTCAACATTGCCAACACGCACCTTCTGATGCACGTTTTAACATTAACCTGAATCGAGAAACGATGAATGCCAAAGTTTGCGCCATTGCCAAACAAGGTCATCCATTTGCTGTAGGTAATACCGTTAATGACCCCTATCCCAATAATAGCCAGCAAACCGAGAAAAACGATATTGAACACTAAACCGCCGACGGCGATGGTTACCAGTGAGATAATGTAAAGAACAATATAAAGCGCCACCATCAGGAGTACCGGGAGAGCGAACATGTACCACCAGGCGCGCCGCATGGAACACTGGAATCCAAAATGTACGCCATTAAGCGAAGTCATCATCGCCTGATACTGTAATCCTTTCACCGCCATAAAAGGAATAATCGCAATTAATAAGCCGAATAGCGTAAAACCGAGACCGGGATAACCGTGTTCAATAAGAGAGAGGCTAACAATATAAATAATAAAAACTAACAACACACTAATAAATAATGCGCCGCCCGTGGCTTTGTAAGCAAAAGGCTGATTGTTTAGCGTCATATTAGTATAAATATAACGTCGACATTTCACCATCGCCCACGGCGCATAGATTCCAAACGTGATACACGTCAACAAGAAATTCACAAGGCAAATAACAAAATACTTTCCGCCCTTGCCTGTAAACACCAACGTGTGATTATGGTTATCTTTACTACTGATAACGTTATTCATGAATCATATCCCTGAATTACAATCTATTAGAATTAATAATAAAAACCAGTAAATTGTTACTGATTTGACTACGATACTATTTTTGTTTAATTTTTCCGCCTTTTATTTTGTCTGATTCAGGATCTCCTTGCGCGTAACTCAAGACGGTGGTATTAAAGTAATCTATAAATAAATTTTAAAAATTGAGCCATATTATGAATAATGTCGCCTCGCCAACGCTCACGGTGCGCCGAATCACTACCGCTGACAATGCCGCTATTGCCCGTGTCATCCGTCAGGTTTCAGCGGAATACGGACTTACCGCCGATAAAGGTTATACCGTTGCCGACCCCAATCTGGATGAACTGTATCAGGTTTATAGCCAACCGGGCGCGGCCTACTGGGTGGTAGAGCAAAACGGTTGTGTGGTGGGCGGCGGCGGCGTGGCGCCGTTATCCTGTAGCGAACCAGACATTTGTGAACTGCAAAAAATGTATTTTTTACCGGTGATTCGTGGTCAGGGGCTGGCGAAAAAGCTGGCGCTGATGGCGCTGGATCATGCCCGTGAACAGGGTTTTAAACGCTGCTATCTGGAAACAACGGCTTTTTTACGCGAGGCGATTGCGCTATACGAACGTTTAGGATTTGAACATATTAGCGAACCGCTCGGCTGCACCGGACATGTCGATTGCGAAGTGAGGATGTTAAAGGATCTCTGAAAGCCAGGCGTTTATTTATCCTCGCCAGGTATTATTTTTGCTGATATAAGTAATCCCGGAAACATCCTGTTATCCGGGAATCACTTATTATTCAAGGAAGTTATAAATGAAACGCCTATTATCAGAAATTGTTTTCCCCGCTATGTTTATTAGTATATCTAATGTATATGCATTAGATATACAGCCCGGCGAATGGAAAATGGAAAATATAGAAATGCGCACCATCAATCCAGATACAAAAGAAGTATTAATGGATGAAAAAAAATTCGGGCATAGCGACGCTTATGTGTTATACCCCTAAAATGTCTGAAGATTCTAAAAAAATGGTGAAGGGTTTTTCTACCAGTGCAGGCGGTTGCACGACAACATTTGTAGAAAGTACGGATACCAAACTGATCAATGAGACTGTGTGTAATAATCCTGATGTCAAATCGCACTCTATTGTAGAAACGACGAAAATAAGCGATACAGAATTTGCGATGACCATGAAATCGGATGTCGATGCAGGAGGTAATAAAACAACCTCCATCAACAAAATTAAACAAACCTTTGTTGGCAAGACCTGCTCTGAAGCGTCAAAAGGCGTGAAACAGTAAGTATTTCAACACAAGAACCCGTAGTGATGATGCAAAAAGGGCATTGTTCACGGTAACCTTTCGGGAATATAACACTGAGTGAGTTCTTTTTGCCTGCCTCAGGGCAGGCTTTACTCAGGACAGAATATCATGAAAATGACTTTTCCTGCTCGCCAGCAGTTTGATGCCGGGCGGATGACCACGCAGGTGGCAACAGCGTAAAAGATAAAAACGCTAATCTTTAATTTTACCCTTTATCCGGCGGCTGGCACGCCGCTATGAAAACGAAACTCGCGGTCTGGCGACAAGATAAGGTCAGCTTCCACCTCGCCAAAATAGCGCACGCGCGCAGAAATGTCCTCGGCGGAAATCTGCTGCGCCAGCGCCAGGTAATCCTGATAATGCCGCGCTTCGGAGCGCAGAAGCGAGAGATAAAACGTCTGTAAATCCTCATCCAGCCAGGGCGCCAGAGCGGCAAAACGTTCGCAGGAGCGGGCTTCGATATACGCCCCGCAAATCAGCTTATCAATTAAGGTGAGCGGTTCGTGCGTGCGTACCGCTTTCAACATTCCTTTCGCGTAGCGGCTGGCGGTGATTTTCACATAAGGAATGTTTCTGGCCTGCATGACCTCGCGTACCTGCCAAAAATGGTGCAACTCCTCTTTAATCAATAACACCATACGGTCGATAAGCTGACGTCCCCAGGGGTCATCAGTTTGCGGCATGGCGCTTTTGCTAATCTGTTTATGCAGGGCAACAAAATCCGGCTCCGGCCCCTGACGAAACGCGAACGCCTCGTAAGGTTGCAGCCAGGAGAGCAGCGCGTCGGCGCCCGATTTATCGGCGGCATATTTACGCACCAACAGCAACGCGGTTTGCGCAGCCTTCAGTTCGCAGATCAGGTGATCGGTAAGCAGAAGAGAAAGATTTTGCGGATCGCGGGCCTGGACAATCCACGCCTGCGGCGTCGGGCAATGCAGGAAATTAAGCACCGGAGAGAGTATTTGCGGGTAATTCATACGTAACCTGTTAAAAAAATACGACAGCAGACGCTGCCGTACCGTCATACTATGCAGCTTTAGTGACGCACGCCGTCGTCATCTTCATCGACATAATCGTCGTCATCACCCTCTTCGCTATTAGGGTCTTCGAAATAGGTTCCCCAGCCGTCGTATTCAACATCATATTTTTCCGCCAGGTTCATCAGTTGCTCAACCTGAGCGTCGATGAGTTCGGCGTTCAACGCGCACTCGCTGAGGATGTCGCAACAAATAACCGTATCGCCCTCTTCCACTTCCAGCTCTTCCGGCTCCGTCACTTCATAGCCGAGTTTAAAGGCTTCTACCGCGGCTTTTTCCAACGTTTCGAAATCGTCAGCGGAAAGGTGATGCTCGATAGTGTACAGCGCATCCGGATCGCTGCCGTCCTCAAGTAACTCTTCAATAATTAAGCGCGTTTCTTCACGCTGCTCTTCCAGTAATTCCGGGTTTGCCATAGCTCGTTCCTCATAGATGTCCTGCCGATACTCTTATTGTCACATACCGCCGACGTTGCCTCCACCTTATCGAGAAAAGTTTTATCAAACAGGGTTGAAAATGAATAATCATCCATATAAAGTGAATTTTAATTCAATGAAAGGCCTAAGCCATGTGAGGGAAGTATGTCTACGTTTTACCAAAAACCTTTTTTAAAGTTACTTGATTTCACCGCCAGCGAGCTCACTGCTCTGTTGCAGCTTGCCGCCAAACTGAAAGCCGATAAGAAAAACGGTAAAGAAGAACAAAAGCTGGTGGGTAAGAATATTGCGCTCATCTTCGAAAAAGACTCGACCCGGACACGATGCTCTTTCGAAGTTGCCGCATACGATCAGGGGGCGCGCGTGACGTACCTGGGTTCCAGCGGGAGCCAGATCGGCCATAAAGAGTCCATCAAAGATACTGCCCGCGTCCTGGGCCGGATGTTTGACGGTATTCAGTATCGAGGATATGGCCAGGAGATCGTCGAAACGCTGGCTGAATATTCCGGTGTGCCGGTATGGAACGGTTTAACCGATGAGTATCACCCAACGCAATTACTGGCGGATCTGCTCACCATGCAGGAACATCTGCCGGGTAAAGCCTTTAACGAGATGACGCTGGTCTATGCCGGCGACGCGCGCAATAACATGGGTAACTCCATGCTGGAAGCCGCCGCGTTAACAGGATTGGATCTCCGTCTGGTCGCGCCAAAAGCCTGCTGGCCGCAAGCCGCGTTAGTGGCGGAGTGCAGCGCCATGGCGAAAAAGAACGGCGGCGCCATCACCCTGACCGAAGATATCGCCTCAGGCGTAAAAGGCGCGGATTTTATCTATACCGATGTTTGGGTCTCTATGGGCGAACCCAAAGAGAAATGGGCGGAGCGTATTGCCCTGCTGCGTGATTATCAGGTCAACAGCCAGATGATGGCGTTAACCGGCAATCCGCAGGTTGAGTTCCTGCATTGTCTGCCTGCGTTCCATGATGACGAAACCACGCTCGGCAAAAAAATGGCCGAAGAGTACGGTTTACATGGCGGGATGGAAGTGACCGACGAGGTTTTTGAGTCTGCGGCCAGCATTGTCTTTGATGAAGCGGAAAACCGAATGCATACCATCAAAGCAGTAATGGTAGCGACGCTGTCTAAATAATGTCGTGATGATGCCGGATGGCGGTTGGCCGACAAGATCGCAACGTGCAGGCGCCGCCATCCGGCACAAAGTATTACGCCATCAGCATTTTCACAACCGCTTTACGTACTCGCGCCGGTTCTCCCACCGCGCACAGGGGCTTATGCACTTCGCCGGGATAAAACACCACAAAGTCGCCTTCGTTCAGGACGACGGTTTTCTCGTCGACGCTCGTCGGTAAAAATGCAATGTCTTTATCCGCCAGCCAGTCCGTGTGCGGCGTTCCCGCAGGCCGGGTACTGAATGCCATCCCTTCCTGACCTTGTAGCACAATCTGAATATCAAGATAACGGGCGTGATACTCTGCGCTGCGCGATTCGCCCGGCTCCGTCATATTTTCAGAAATCATATAAAACAGCCTGTCGCCGTCAATGTCATACTTACCTGGCGCGGTCGTTGCCGTGACATGCGCATTGACGTGCTCAATCACCTGCCGTAACGCCGTCGGCAGCCAGGCCTCCAGATATTCAATATTGCCAACAATCATCGCATCCCCTTAGTTAAAACAGCGTTTTGTTTTTCTCTTTATACAAGAAAAATGGCTGCCATACTACCCTTACTCTCATCGATTTTGCGCCAGCGCATGTTTATCGCCAGCGGTGTTTATATATTGTTAATAGTTCGCCCAACTTTATGCAGTACCTATGCATAAACCCCAGCGGCGCCAAATTGCCATCACTAACAACGCTTTGATATTAAAGGCGTTAACATAAAAACGTTTTAGCGATCACAATTCGCTCTCCCTGCATAAATGACTTCTCTATCCATAGTTATTTTTAAATTATTTAAATATCCCCGATAATAAAATCCCCCTCACGCATAGTTATGCAACCATTAAAAATAATCATTTTATTTTCAATGAGTTAAGATTTAAATATCATTCAATACAACAAACAAATAATTAACAATAAAAAAATAACAAACCATATAGCTGCGTAGTAATTCATTTAATGCCTTATTGTTTTTTGAATTTCTCTGACCCGGCTCATATATTAAATAAGAAAAATAGCACTCCTTGATTGATGTGAATCTCATCACATTAACAACCCAAATAAAATTCAATCATTGCTTCCGAATTTAACTGAAACGCCGCGACTGCAAGCACGCTAAATATTTGCAGCCACTCCTTCTTTATTCTTGAAATTATGTAAAAGGTATAATGATGGAAAAGCATTTTGTCGGTTCTGAAATTGGTCAATTACGCAGCGTAATGTTGCATCGGCCCAATCTCAGCCTAAAAAGACTTACCCCTTCAAATTGTCAGGAATTACTTTTTGACGATGTATTATCCGTAGAGCGCGCTGGCGAAGAGCATGACATTTTTGCCAACACGCTGCGCCAGCAAGGGATAGAAGTGTTGCTGTTAACCGACCTGCTCACCCAAACGCTGGATGTGGCTGACGCTAAAGCCTGGCTACTGGACACGCAAATTTCCGATTATCGCCTTGGGCCCACCTTTGCCGCAGATATTCGCGCCTGGCTGGCGGATATGCCGCACCGTGAACTGGCTCGCCATTTAAGCGGCGGTTTAACTTACGGCGAAATCCCCGCCTCCATAAAAAATATGGTGGTCGATACTCACGATATTAATGACTTTATTATGAAGCCATTACCGAATCACCTATTTACCCGTGACACGTCCTGCTGGATATATAACGGCGTCTCAATTAACCCCATGGCGAAACCTGCACGCCAACGTGAAACGAATAATTTACGTGCTATTTATCGCTGGCATCCTCAATTCGCAGGCGGTGATTTCATTAAATATTTCGGCGACGAGGACATTAATTACGACCACGCCACTTTAGAGGGCGGCGATGTGCTGGTGATTGGCCGCGGCGCGGTGTTGATCGGTATGTCTGAACGTACTACGCCGCAGGGTGTCGAGTTCCTGGCGCAGGCATTGTTTAAACATCGTCAGGCGGAACGCGTCATTGCCGTTGAACTGCCAAAACATCGCTCCTGCATGCACCTTGACACCGTCATGACCCACATTGATATCGACACCTTCTCCGTCTATCCGGAAGTCGTTCGCCCGGACGTTCAGTGCTGGACGCTGACGCCAGACGGACGCGGAGGTCTGAAACGAACCCAGGAGAGCACGCTGGTTCATGCTCTTGAAAAAGCGCTTGGCATCGATCAGGTGCGCTTAATCACCACTGGCGGCGACGCATTTGAAGCTGAGCGCGAACAGTGGAATGACGCCAATAACGTGCTCACCCTGCGTCCCGGCGTGGTGGTGGGCTATGAGCGCAACATCTGGACCAACGAAAAATACGACAAAGCCGGCATTACCGTCCTTCCCATTCCCGGCGATGAACTGGGTCGCGGGCGCGGAGGCGCACGCTGCATGAGCTGTCCACTGGAACGCGATGGTATTTAAAGGAGACGTTATGGAAAACAAACGCACACTGGTCGTCGCGCTGGGCGGCAATGCGCTGCTCAAACGCGGCGAACCGCTGGAGGCTGATATTCAGCGTAAAAATACCGAACTGGCGGCCAGAACCATCGCCCAGCTTACGCGGCAATGGCGCGTGGTGTTAGTGCACGGCAACGGCCCACAGGTAGGACTGCTGGCGCTACAAAATAGCGCCTACGCTAACGTTACACCCTACCCGCTCGATATTCTCGGTGCGGAAAGCCAGGGCATGATTGGCTACATGCTGCAACAGGCGCTGAAGAATCATCTGCCGGAGCGTGAAATCAGCGTCCTGCTCACCCAGGTCGAAGTCGACGCCAACGACCCGGCATTCCTCAATCCAACCAAATATATCGGACCGATTTACGACGAAGCGCAGGCCCGTGCGTTACAGGCAGAAAAGGGCTGGGTATTCAAAGCCGACGGTAACGCCTTCCGCCGCGTTGTGCCCTCCCCGCAGCCGAAACGCATTGTGGAAAACGATGCCATCCGCGCGCTGATTAGCCGCGATCACCTGGTTATCTGTAACGGCGGCGGCGGCGTGCCGGTCGTGGAAAAAGCCGATGGCTACCACGGTATCGAGGCGGTGATCGACAAAGATCTGTCCGCCGCCCTGCTTGCCAGCCAAATTCACGCCGACGCGCTGCTCATTCTGACCGATGCCGACGCGGTGTATCTCGACTGGGGCAAACCCACCCAACGCCCGCTGGCGCAGGTTACGCCGGAGCTGCTTCGTGAAATGCAGTTCGACGCCGGTTCGATGGGCCCGAAAGTGACCGCCTGCGCTGAGTTTGTCAGCCATTGCCGCGGCATTGCCGGAATCGGCTCGCTGGCGGATGGGCAAGCCATTCTCGCGGGCGAGAAAGGTACTTTGATTCGGTGTGAAACCGCCGACGTTGACGCATAAGGCTTTTTACCGGATGGCGGCTTCCGCCTTATTCGGCCTACAGAGCGCGCATAACCGTGGGCCGGATAAGCGCAGCGCCATCAGGCAATTCATTTTAACAAGGATATTGTAATGGTTATTTCACTGAAAAATCGTAACTTTTTGAAGCTGCTTGACTACACCCCGGCGGAAATCCAACACCTCATCGATCTGGCTATTGAGCTGAAAGCCGCAAAAAAAGCCGGATGCGAAAAGCAAACACTGATCGGCAAAAACATCGCGCTGATTTTTGAAAAAACCTCTACCCGCACCCGATGCGCGTTTGAAGTCGCCGCGTTCGACCAGGGCGCGCAGGTGACTTATCTCGGCCCAAGCGACTCGCAGATCGGCCATAAAGAGTCCATGAAAGATACTGCTCGCGTCCTGGGGCGGATGTATGACGGCATCGAATATCGCGGATTTGGTCAACACATTGTGGAAGAGCTGGGGGAATACGCGGGCGTTCCCGTCTGGAACGGCCTGACCGATGAATTTCACCCCACACAGATCCTGGCCGATCTGATGACCATGCTGGAACATGCGCCGGGCAAAACGCTGCCGGAACTGAGCTTCGCCTACCTGGGCGACGCGCGCAACAACATGGGCAATTCGCTGATGGTGGGCGCGGCGAAGATGGGCATGGATATCCGTCTGATAGCGCCAAAGTCCTTCTGGCCTGATGCCGCGCTGGTCGCGCAGTGCCGAGAAATCGCCAGCGTTACCGGCGCTCGTATCACCTTAACGGAGAGCGTTGAAGACGGCGTTCACGGCGTGGATTTCCTCTATACCGACGTCTGGGTCTCGATGGGAGAACCCAAAGAAGCCTGGGCGGAGCGCGTCAGTCTGATGACGCCATATCAGGTCAACCAGCAGGTGGTAAACGCTACCGGTAATCCTGATGTGAAGTTTATGCACTGCCTGCCCGCCTTCCATAACGAGCACACCAAAGTGGGACGCGAAATCGAAATGGCTTACGGCCTGAAAGGACTGGAGGTCACGGAAGAGGTGTTCGAGTCCGCAGGCTCGATAGTCTTCGATGAAGCGGAAAACCGGATGCACACCATCAAAGCAGTCATGGTGGCGACGCTCGGCGACTAATCCCACAGGATATGCGCCCTCGCGGCGCATATCCGTGATATCAGGAGAGAACATCATGGGTAAATTTAAATTTCCCACCGCTTATACCATCCTGTTTATTCTTATTGCCCTGGTCGCGGTGATGACCTGGATTGTGCCGGCGGGAAAATACCAAATGGCGATGAACGCCACGCTGGGAAAAGAGGTGCCGGTGGCGGGAACGTATGCCCCCGTGGACGCGCATCCGCAAGGGATTACCGCTGTTTTACTGGCGCCGATTGACGGCCTCTATAACCACGAAACCTACACCGCTGGCGCCATTGACGTCGCGCTGTTTGTCTTGATTATCGGCGGCTTTCTGGGGGTGGTGAATAAAACGGGGGCGATTGATGCCGGTATTGAACGGGTAACTATCAAACTCAACGGCAAAGATGAGTGGATGATCCCCATTCTGATGGCGCTGTTCGCCGCAGGCGGCACTATCTATGGCATGGCGGAGGAGTCGTTGCCCTTCTACACGCTGCTGGTGCCGGTCATGATGGCGGCCCGCTTCGATCCGTTAGTGGCGGCGGCAACCGTACTGCTCGGCGCGGGGATAGGCACGCTCGGTTCGACCATTAATCCTTTCGCCACGGTCATTGCCGCCAACGCCGCCGGCATCCCTTTTACGCAGGGCATGCTGATGCGCGTACTGCTGTTAATTGTCGGCTACGTACTGTGCGTGTTTTGGGTAATGCGCTATGCGCGCAAAGTCCGCGCCCATCCTGAGCTTTCTATCGTGGCGGATAAAATGGAGGAAAATCGCGCCCATTTCCTCGGCAATCGCGCCAATACACTGCTGGAGTTTACGGCTACCCGGAAATGGGTACTGCTGATCTTCGCCGCCTCTTTCGCGGTGATGATTTACGGCGTGGCGGTTCTCGGCTGGTGGATGGCGGAAATCTCCGGCGTCTTTCTGGCGGCGGCGATTATCGTTGGCGTGATAACGCGGATGGGCGAGGAAGCGTTCACCAGTACCTTTATCGACGGCGCGCGGGATTTGCTCGGCGTGGCGCTAATTATTGGTATCGCGCGCGGCATTGTGGTGGTCATGGATAACGGTATGATTACCCACACTATTTTGCACAGCGCGGAAAGTCTGGTTTCCGGCCTCTCTACCACCATTTTCATAAACGTAACCTACTGGCTGGAAGTATTGCTCTCCTTCCTGGTGCCCTCCTCTTCCGGTCTTGCCGTATTGACGATGCCCATTATGGCGCCGTTAGCGGATTTTGCCCACGTACAGCGGGATTTGGTCGTAACCGCCTACCAGTCGGCCTCCGGGATTGTGAACCTGGTTACTCCCACCTCCGCCGTGGTCATGGGCGGTCTGGCAATCGCGCGGGTTCCCTATGTCCGCTATCTGAAATGGGTCGCGCCGCTGTTGCTGATCCTGACATTGCTGAATATGGCGGTACTGAGCATCGGAGCGATGATGTAACGAGCCAGATGGCGACGCGTCTTATCCGACAGGACTGATAAGCACAGCGCCATCAGGCACGCCGTCACCTTTTTTGATCGGCTTCTCATTTTCCTGCAAAACCGCCCGATTGATCCGCAATCGATGTGACAAATGTGATGAATTTCGCCAGTCCGTTGATATTAATAATAAAGATAAGGTGCATTTATGAAGGAATACGATGATTACTCCGCCAAAGAACAACAGCAACTGGCGGTTTGTCAGCGCCTGATTAGTGAAAAAAGTTACCTGTCCCAGGAGGAGATTCGCCGCGATTTACAAAATGAGGGATTTGAAGGTATCAGCCAGTCTACGGTTTCGCGCCTGCTCAAGCTGCTGGGCGCAATAAAAATCAGAAATACGAAGGGACAAAAGATTTATTCCGTAAATCCCCAGCGGCGTCCTTCGCCGGATGCCGGACGTTCAATAGCTGAAATGGTCGTCAGCGTTGAACATAATAGCGAATTTATCCTTATCCATACGGCGGCAGGTTATGGTCGCGCCGTCGCGAGAATTCTGGATTACCACGCATTGCCGGAAATTCTCGGCGTCGTTGCCGGTAGCAGTATTGTCTGGGTCGCACCACGGGTCGTTCAGCGTACGGCGCTGGTACACAAACAAATTAATTATTTGCTTAAAATGAATTTAAATTCATAAGAACCGTTTGCGATGAGTAAATCATGCATTAATTCGCTTGATCCCCAAACAGAGCTGAGTATAATCGCGGACAATTTGCCGGGAGGAAGCATGGTTCAGTGTGTACGACATTCTGTCTTACCGCGTCTGAAAAAGGACGCAGGCCTGCCGTTTTTCTTTCCGTTGAAAACCAATACCAAGCCCCTCAATTGAGGGGCTTTTTTTTGCCCAGGCGTCAGGAGATAAACATGGCTAACCCGCTATATCAAAAACATATCATTTCCATAAACGACCTCAGCCGCGACGATCTTAATCTGGTACTGGCCACGGCGGCGAAATTAAAAGCCAACCCGCAGCCGGAGCTATTGAAACATAAAGTGATCGCCAGCTGCTTTTTCGAAGCCTCCACGCGTACCCGCCTGTCGTTTGAAACCTCAATGCATCGCCTGGGCGCCAGCGTAGTGGGCTTCTCCGACAGCGCCAACACGTCGCTGGGGAAAAAAGGAGAAACGTTAGCCGACACGATCTCAGTGATTAGCACTTACGTGGACGCGATTGTGATGCGCCATCCGCAAGAAGGCGCGGCACGTCTGGCGACGGAGTTTTCCGGTCAGGTGCCGGTGCTCAATGCGGGCGACGGTTCGAACCAGCATCCGACGCAGACCCTGTTGGATCTGTTCACCATCCAGGAAACGCAGGGCCGTCTGGATAACCTACATATCGCGATGGTCGGCGATCTGAAATATGGCCGCACCGTGCATTCGCTAACCCAGGCGCTGGCGAAATTTAGCGGCAACCGTTTTTATTTTATCGCGCCGGACGCGCTGGCGATGCCGCAGTACATTCTGGATATGCTGGATGAAAAAGGGATGGCCTGGAGCCTGCATGGGTCTATTGAAGAGGTCATGGCCGACGTCGACATCCTCTATATGACTCGCGTACAGAAAGAGCGTCTCGACCCGTCGGAGTACGCCAATGTGAAGGCGCAGTTTGTTCTGCGCGCCAGCGACCTGAACGGCGCGCGTGAAAATATGAAAGTGCTGCACCCGCTGCCGCGGATTGATGAAATCACCACGGATGTGGATAAAACGCCACACGCCTGGTACTTCCAACAGGCGGGCAACGGTATTTTCGCTCGCCAGGCATTACTGGCGTTGGTACTGAATAGCGAACTGAGTCTGTAAGGGAGAAAAGCGATGACACACGATAACAAACTGCAGGTTGAAGCCATTAAATGCGGCACCGTGATTGACCATATCCCTGCGCAGGTAGGCTTTAAGCTGCTGAGTCTGTTTAAATTGACCGAGACCGATCAGCGAATCACTATCGGTCTGAATCTCCCGTCTGGCGAGATGGGGCGTAAAGACTTAATCAAAATAGAAAACACCTTCCTCACCGATGAGCAGGTTAACCAACTTGCTCTGTACGCGCCGCAGGCCACCGTTAACCGCATCGACAACTACGACGTAGTCGGGAAATCGCGCCCCAGCCTGCCAGAGCGTATTAATAATGTGCTGGTTTGCCCGAACAGCAACTGCATCAGCCACGCGGAACCGGTATCCTCCAGCTTTGCAGTGAAAAAACGCGCCAATGATATCGCCCTCAAATGCAAATACTGTGAAAAAGAGTTTTCGCATAATGTGGTGCTGGCCAACTAATGGGGGTTGGTTATGAGATCCCGGCTCCCTATAATGAGCGGGGACATTCTATTACCGCTGTAATTCAGGAGAAATCATGAGCAAAACTATTGCGACGGAAAATGCACCAGCAGCAATCGGCCCTTACGTACAGGGCGTAGACCTGGGTAGCATGGTAATCACTTCCGGTCAGATCCCGGTCGATCCGAAAACCGGTGCCGTAGCGGAAGACGTATCCGCTCAGGCACGTCAGTCGCTGGAAAACGTTAAAGCTATCGTGGAAGCCGCTGGCCTGAAAGTAGGCGACATTGTGAAAACGACCGTATTCGTGAAAGACCTGAACGATTTCGCGACCGTCAACGCCACCTACGAAGCCTTCTTCACCGAGCACAACGCCACCTTCCCGGCGCGTTCCTGCGTGGAAGTTGCCCGTCTGCCGAAAGACGTGAAAATTGAGATTGAAGCGATCGCTGTTCGTCGCTAAGCGCCGGACGTCATCCCCGCCGGGCGGCGCAAGTTTGCCCGGTTCGGGGTACCAACAGCCATGGAGAGGCGGCAATGGTAAGAGCGCGTTTTACCGAGGAGCAAATCGCCGATTTTCTGCAACAGTCTAAAAACGGGGTGCCGAATAAGGCGTTATGCGAAGAATATGGATTTAGCAACAGCACGCTCCGTCGCTGGCAGGAGAAACATGCTGAAAGCATACGCCAGGAATTAAAACAGATAGAATCTACCGCGAAGATAGTCTTTTTATGCTTCATTGTCGCAGCCATATTGCTTACCCTTATGTTTCCTAAACCCACTGCCGCCTTAGCGATTCCTCCTTACTTAGTTTATTGCATTAGCTATATTCGCCGCTTTCGTCGCATATCCGCAAAACATATCCGGCGGTGGGACATCTCCTCCTCTCGTTCTGGCTCGGGAGCAGAGAATGTATTTTACAAACTTAGCTGGACATTCCTCTTTTTTATTCCTGCATATAGCATTCTACAGCTGCTTGAATAAGCCCTGAAATTTAAATATAAAGCCGATCGCGTAAAACTTGTCGAGCTTTACGGGCATCTGGCCTGGTTAGCGATATCGGGGATTAAGCACGCTGGCGAATCCCCGACGAAAGTGTTTACTGCCAGCCATAACGTCTGCTGTAAAACCCTTTCACCAACTGGGTTAACGTCATATAGCCCGCCAGAATAGCAATCAGCCACGGGAAATAGCTTAACGGCAGCGCCTGCAACTGCAGGTAAGACGCCAGGGGCGAAAACGGCAACGAAACTCCCACCACCATCACCAACAATGTCATCGCCATCAGCGGCCAGGCGGCGCGACTTTGAATAAACGGCAGACGACGGGTACGGATCATATGCACAATCAGCGTTTGCGACAGTAATCCCACCACAAACCAGCCGGACTGGAACAAAGTTTGCGTTTCTGGCGTATTCGCATGAAATACCCACCACATCAGACAAAAGGTCAAAATGTCGAAAATCGAGCTGATCGGACCGAAAAAGACCATAAAGCGCCCCAAATCCGCCGGATTCCAGCGCTGCGGCTTTTGAATTTGTTCTTCATCGACATTATCAAACGGAATCGCCACCTGGGATACATCGTACAGCAGGTTTTGAATCAGCAAGTGCAGCGGCAGCATTGGCAAGAACGGCAAAAAGGCGCTCGCTACCAGCACGCTAAACACGTTACCGAAATTTGAGCTGGCCGTCATCTTGATATATTTCAACATATTAGAAAAAGTACGACGACCTTCAATGACGCCTTCTTCCAGCACCATCAGGCTCTTTTCCAGCAGAATAATATCGGCGGCTTCACGGGCGATGTCCACCGCGCCATCTACCGAGATACCAATATCCGCCGCCCGCAGCGCCGGGGCATCGTTAATCCCGTCGCCCATAAAACCGACCACATGCCCCTCGCGTTTGAGCAAAGTGACGATGCGCTCTTTATGCATCGGCGTCAGACGCGCAAACAACGTCGTACGGGCGGCCAGCGCCGCCAGCGCGTCGTCGCTTAACCCTTCAATATCACTGCCAATAATGACATCGCCCGCATCCAGCCCAACTTCATGGCAAACTTTCGCCGCTACCAGCTCGCTGTCGCCGGTGAGAATTTTCACCGTAATTCCGCTCGCCTTCAGCGCTTTCAACGCCGGCGCGGTGGTCTCTTTCGGCGGATCGAGAAAAGCGATATACCCTTCCAGAATGAGGTCAGACTCATCGATACGTTGGTAATCGCCCTCACGCGCAGGCAGGTATTTGGTCGCGACGGCGACCACGCGTAGCCCCTGACGGTTCAGCGTGTCGGTAACGCGTTTCACCCGGCGCAGCATATTGTCGTCCAGCGGCACAATATCGCCGTTGTGGCGCACCTGAGTACACACGTTCAGGATCTCCTGTAACGCGCCTTTGCAGACCAGTTGATGCACGCTCGAATCTTCGGCCACCACCACCGACATCCGGCGACGCTCAAAATCAAACGGGATCTCATCGATTTTCTGCCAGCGTCCGGAGAGCTGACGCGCGGCGGTTTCGTCTACTCCCTCCAGGACCGCCGTATCCAGTAAATTTTTTAGACCGGTCTGATAATGGCTGTTCAGCCAGGCGCAATGCAGTACATGCTCGCTGGGCTTACCAGAAATATCCGTGTGATTCTCCAGCACAATTTTATCCTGCGTCAGAGTGCCGGTTTTATCAGTGCACAGAATATCCATCGCGCCGAAGTTCTGAATCGCATCAAGGTGCTTCACGATAACTTTCTGTTTCGAGAGCTTCACCGCCCCGCGCGCGAGGGTGGAGGTGACGATCATCGGCAACATTTCCGGGGTGAGCCCTACCGCGACCGAGAGCGCAAATAGCGCCGCTTCCCACCAGTCACCTTTCGTGTAACCATTAATAATCAGTACTACCGGCGCCATGACCAGCATAAAGCGGATCAGCAACATACTGACGCGGCTAATTCCTTTCTGGAAAGCGTTCTGCTCGTTATCTTGTTCCGACACGCGCCCCGCCAATTGACCAAACCAGGTGCCGGCGCCGGTCGCCATCACCACGGCCTGCGCCGTTCCGCTCACGACGTTCGTCCCCATAAAGCACAGCGTGTCGCACTCAAGCGGGTTATTTTGCCGGGGCTCACGCGTCGCAGCGACTTTCTCGACCGGCAGAGATTCGCCGGTCAGCGACGCCTGGGCGACAAACAGATCGCGCGCCTGGATAATCCGTAAATCCGCCGGGATCATATCCCCCGCCGCCAGCTTAATAATATCGCCGGGCACCAGTTGATCGATAGGTAATTCCAGCCAGGCGTTTTCGCCATTTTCATTAATAACCCGCAGTACGGTAGCGGTATTGCTCACCATCGCTTTTAGCGCGTCCGCCGCTTTTGTCGAGCGCGCTTCCTGCACAAAATTCAGCAGCGTTGAGATACCGACCATCAGGGCGATAACGCCTGCGGCAAACAGATCCTCCGTGGCATAAGAAATGCCGCCAAGAATCGTGAGTAAGATGTTGAAAGGATTGCGATAACATACCCACAGATGCACCCACCACGGCGAGGGTTTCTGTGCCGGAAGACGGTTTTCGCCATGCTTTTCACGCGCGCGCGTCACTTCGGCGGCGTTTAATCCCTCCGGGTGCGTATCAAAAACGCGCCAGAGAGTCTCCTGCTCCATTGCCGCGACTTTCAGACAGCGCTCGCTCAGCGAAGGCGGGATAGTCGCATTTACCGCGGTCTGCGCGCCGGGCAGCGGATCGCGGTGAACCAGACGATAAGGCAAATGACGATTAAGCCGGGCAAAAAGCTGGCGGGTAATGGTTTTTAGCATAGGTAATCCCTCCGCGCCGAAGTCAGGCGCAGAAAATTCTTCAGGCGCGGCAAAGCCTTGCCCGATGAGCAATGTTTAAATAAAAACAGGGACGTTATCGTGTCACTGTCTTACACACCGGTAAGACAGCAGAGGCAGGCTTACCGGAAAAGGAAAATTCTCCATCGCGGGAGAGGGGTGGGTTCAGGGTCCATGTCGCCTCCGGTAAGTAAATAATTTGCGCCGCGGATTATACGCATAAATCCATAAGTTTTGTGGCAATTATGGCGGTATCATACCGTTACGTAATTAAACCAACGATAAACCAGACTTTGCCCATTGCCCTTCGCTTGAGTAAAGTTACTCTTTTTATCACCATCAGCGTCACGCCACGGGAAAACAGGATGCAAAACCGGCTCACTATCAAAGACATCGCCCGCCTGAGCGGCGTAGGGAAATCAACCGTTTCCCGCGTGCTTAACAATGAAAGCGGCGTAAGCGAACGTACCCGCGAGCGTGTCGAAGCGGTGATGAATCAACACGGTTTCTCTCCGTCCCGCTCCGCCCGCGCGATGCGAGGACAAAGCGATAAAGTGGTCGCTATTATCGTCACTCGCCTTGATTCGTTGTCTGAAAACCTCGCGGTTCAGACCATGCTGCCTGCGTTTTACGAACAGGGCTACGACCCTATTATGATGGAAAGTCAGTTCTCGCCGACGCTGGTAATGGAACATCTGGGCATGCTCAGACGACGTAACATTGATGGCGTGGTGCTGTTTGGCTTTACCGGCATCACAGAAGAGTTGATCGCCCCCTGGAAAGCCTCGCTGGTGCTGCTGGCAAGAGATGCGCAAGGTTTTGCCTCCGTCTGTTACGACGACGAGGGCGCGATTCATATCCTTATGCAGCGGCTGTATGAGCAGGGACACCGCAACATTAGCTTTCTGGGCGTTCCCCATAGCGATATTACCACCGGCAAACGTCGGCATGACGCATACCTGGCGTTTTGCAAAAAACATAAACTTCATCCCGTCGCCGCCCTGCCCGGTCTTGCCATGAAGCAGGGCTATGAGCATACGGCAAGCGTCATCATGCCGGATACCACCGCGTTAGTCTGCGCCACCGATACGCTGGCGTTGGGCGCCAGTAAGTATTTACAGGAGCAACGTATTGAGACGCTGCAACTGGCAAGCGTCGGGAACACGCCGCTGATAAAATTCCTGCACCCGGAGATCGTCACTGTCGATCCTGGCTATGCTGAAGCCGGACGACAGGCGGCTTCGCAGCTGATCGAACAGATCAATGGCCGCTGCGATCCGCGCCGGATCGTCATTCCTTCTACCCTCGCCTGAGTGACTGATTAAACGAAATACCACGAGTAATTTGTGATCGTCGCTGCGTTTCGGGAACGTTCCCATTTTTAAACCAACGTTGAAGAGATACTCTTGCGCCAACCCATAACATACCTCCTCTGCCATGAGGCTTTACGATGAGCAAAGTAAAACAAGCCGATATCGACCGGCTGATTGACCTGGTCGGCGGGCGCGACAACATCGCCACGGTGAGCCACTGCATTACTCGCCTGCGCTTTGTGCTCCACCAGCCCGCGAACGCCAGGCCAAAAGAGATCGAACAATTACCGATGGTTAAAGGCTGTTTCACCAACGCCGGGCAGTTTCAGGTGGTGATTGGCACCGACGTTGGCGATTACTATAACGCGCTGCTGGAGACCACCGGCAAAGCGTATGCTGATAAAGAGCAGGCCAAAAAAGCCGCTCGCCAGAACATGAAATGGCATGAGCAGTTAATTTCCCACTTTGCGGAGATCTTCTTTCCGCTACTACCGGCGTTGATCAGCGGCGGTTTGATCTTAGGCTTTCGTAACGTGATCGGCGATGTGCCGATGAGCAACGGCCAAACGCTGGCGCAGATGCATCCAGCGCTAAAAACGCTTTATGATTTTTTATGGTTGATCGGCGAAGCGATCTTTTTCTATCTGCCGGTGGGGATCTGCTGGTCGGCGGTGAAAAAAATGGGCGGCACGCCGATTCTTGGTATCGTGCTCGGCGTGACGCTGGTGTCGCCGCAGTTGATGAATGCGTATCTGCTGGGCCAGCAAACGCCGGACGTCTGGAACTTCGGCTTATTTAGCATTGAGAAAGTGGGCTACCAGGCGCAGGTTATCCCGGCGCTACTGGCAGGGCTGGCGCTTGGGTTTATTGAAACGCGGTTGAAACGCATCGTGCCGGATTATCTCTACCTGGTCGTCGTCCCGGTGTGTTCGTTGATACTGGCCGTCTTTCTCGCCCACACCTTTATCGGCCCCTTTGGTCGTATGATCGGCGACGGTGTGGCCTTTGCGGTACGTTATCTGATGACCGGCAGTTTCGCCCCGATAGGCGCGGCGCTGTTCGGCTTCCTGTATGCCCCGCTGGTCATTACCGGCGTCCACCAGACAACGCTCGCTATCGATATGCAGATGATCCAGAGCATGGGCGGTACGCCAGTCTGGCCGCTGATTGCGCTGTCGAATATCGCGCAGGCCTCCGCCGTGGTGGGCATCATCATCTCCAGCCGTAAACACAATGAACGCGAGATCTCCGTTCCTGCCGCCATTTCCGCTTACCTTGGGGTAACCGAACCGGCGATGTACGGTATCAATCTGAAGTATCGTTTTCCGATGCTGTGCGCGATGATCGGATCTGGTCTGGCGGGACTGCTCTGCGGTCTGAACGGCGTCATCGCCAACGGTATCGGCGTGGGCGGCCTGCCGGGCATCCTGTCTATACCGCCGCGCTACTGGCAGGTGTACGGCATGGCGATGGTTATCGCGATCGTTATCCCGGTGATTCTGACCACCTTTATCTATCAGCGTAAGCATCGTCAGGGCACATTACAAATTGTCTAATACTTCTTCGGGGCGCAGTTGCGTCCCAACGCACTTGCAGGAAACAACAATGACTATTCCCCTCTGGTGGCAAAACGGCGTTATTTATCAGATCTACCCAAAAAGTTTTCAGGACACGACCGGCAGCGGCACCGGCGATTTACGCGGCGTCACGCAGCGCCTTGACTATCTACAGCGACTCGGCGTGGACGCCATCTGGCTCACGCCGTTTTATATCTCGCCGCAGGTGGATAACGGTTATGACGTCGCAAATTATACGGCTATCGACCCGACCTACGGCACGCTGGATGATTTTGACGAGCTGGTCGCGCAGGCGAAAGCACGCGGTATTCGTATCATCCTGGATATGGTGTTTAACCATACTTCTACCCAACACGCCTGGTTTCGCGAAGCGCTGAACAAAGAGAGCCCATACCGTCAGTTTTATATCTGGCGCGATGGCACGCCGGATGTCTGCCCGAATAACTGGCAATCCAAATTTGGCGGCAGCGCCTGGCGCTGGCATAGCCAGAGCGAACAATATTATTTACACCTTTTCGCGCCTGAACAGGCCGACCTGAACTGGGAAAACCCCGCCGTGCGCGCCGAGCTGAAAAAGGTCTGCGAATTCTGGGCCGATCGCGGCGTGGATGGCCTGCGTCTGGACGTGGTGAACCTGATCGCCAAAGATCAGGATTTTCCTGACGATCCGACGGGCGACGGACGCCGCTTTTATACCGACGGACCGCGCGCGCATACGTTTTTACGCGAAATGAACCGTGACGTTTTTACGCCGCGTAATCTGATGACGGTAGGCGAAATGTCCTCTACCACGCTGGAAAACTGCCAGCAATATGCCGCGCTTAGCGGCGACGAACTCTCAATGACCTTCAATTTTCATCATCTGAAGGTGGATTACCCCAATGGCGAAAAGTGGACGCTGGCAAAACCTGATTATGTGGCGCTGAAAGCGTTGTTCCGCCACTGGCAACAGGGGATGCATAACGTCGCCTGGAACGCGTTATTCTGGTGTAATCACGATCAGCCGCGCATTGTTTCCCGCTTTGGCGACGAGGGGGAATACCGTGTTCCAGCCGCGAAAATGTTGGCGATGGCGCTGCACGGTATGCAAGGGACGCCTTATATCTATCAGGGCGAAGAAATCGGCATGACCAACCCACACTTTACCCGCATCACCGATTATCGCGACGTGGAAAGTCATAATATGTTTGCCGCGCTACGCGCCGCCGGGCGCGACCCCGACGAACTGCTGGCTATTCTGGCCAGTAAATCCCGCGACAACAGCCGCACGCCGATGCAGTGGGACAACGGTAAAAACGCCGGTTTCACCCAGGGCGAGCCGTGGATAAGCCTGTGCGATAACTATACGGAGGTTAACGTCGAGGCGGCATTACGCGATGAAAACTCGGTGTTTTACACCTATCAAAAGCTGATTGCGCTACGTAAAACCCAGCCTGTACTGATCTGGGGCGATTATCAGGATCTCCTCCCGGATAGCCCATCAGTATGGTGTTATCGCCGCCAGTGGCAGGGGCAAACCCTGCTGGTTGTCGCCAATCTGAGCGACCAGTGCCAGGAGTGGCATCCGCCGCATATCAAAGGACAGTGGCAGGCGCTACTGCATAATTATGGCGAGGTCGCCAGCCAGCCAGCCGCGATGACGCTCCGCCCATTTGAAGCCATCTGGTGGTTACAACGCTAACGCGACGTCCTTATACGGATAAACGCCACAAACCTATTGACACGGGCTGTGGCGTTGCTCCAGGTTACTGACTGTTTTTGTTGAATAATTAATCAGATTTTTCTTGCTATCTTTTACAAACGCTACAGCGCCCGCCATCTGTACGCTCTGATTTTTACCTTGTTCTACATCAATAAAATTGCAAACATCCTTGATGCAAATCACTACATATAGACTTTAAAATGCACGCCGACCCAATATGTTGTATTAATTGACTACAATTGCTACAACACCTGTTCACTCGACACAAGGTGAATTGTGGATAACCTGGGTCAGGATTGCGGGAAGTCGTTGGAAAAGAGATGAATAAACCTGTTATGGCTTCCCCGGCCTCTGTGGATAACCTGTTCTTACAAATATGGAGTGATCATGACACCGCATGTGATGAAACGAGATGGCTGTAAAGTGCCATTCAAATCAGAGCGCATTAAGGAAGCCATTCTACGTGCAGCTAAAGCAGCGGGAGTCGATGACGCAGATTACTGTGCCACCGTCGCAGAAGTCGTTAGCAGCCAAATGAACGCGCGCAGTCAGGTGGATATTAACGAGATCCAGACTGCGGTTGAAAACCAACTGATGTCCGGCCCGTACAAACAGCTTGCCCGCGCCTACATCGAATACCGTCACGATCGCGACATTCAGCGTGAAAAGCGTGGTCGTCTGAACCAGGAAATTCGCGGCCTGGTAGAGCAAACTAACTCCGCGTTGCTCAATGAAAACGCCAACAAAGACAGTAAAGTCATTCCCACCCAGCGCGATTTGCTGGCCGGGATTGTCGCCAAACACTATGCCCGCCAGCACCTGTTGCCGCGTGACGTAGTACAAGCGCATGAGCGCGGCGATATCCACTATCACGATCTCGACTATTCGCCGTTCTTCCCGATGTTCAACTGTATGTTGATCGACCTGAAAGGCATGTTGACCCAGGGCTTTAAGATGGGTAACGCCGAGATCGAACCGCCGAAATCAATCTCTACCGCCACTGCCGTTACCGCGCAGATTATCGCGCAGGTCGCCAGCCATATTTATGGCGGCACCACCATTAACCGTATCGACGAAGTGCTGGCGCCGTTTGTCACCGAAAGCTATAACAAGCACCGCAAAACCGCCGATGAGTGGCAGATCCCGGATGCCGAAGGGTATGCGCGTTCTCGCACCGAAAAAGAGTGCTACGACGCCTTCCAGTCGCTGGAATACGAAGTTAACACGCTGCACACCGCTAACGGCCAGACGCCTTTCGTGACCTTTGGTTTTGGCCTCGGCACCAGTTGGGAGTCGCGTCTGATCCAGGCGTCTATTTTGCGTAACCGTATCGCCGGTCTGGGTAAAAATCGCAAAACCGCCGTGTTCCCGAAACTGGTCTTCGCTATCCGCGACGGTTTGAACCACAAGTTTGGCGATCCGAACTACGACATTAAACAACTGGCGCTGGAGTGCGCGAGCAAGCGCATGTATCCGGACATTCTCAACTACGATCAGGTGGTCAAAGTCACCGGTTCGTTCAAAACGCCAATGGGCTGCCGCAGCTTCCTCGGCGTGTGGGAGAACGAAAACGGCGAGCAGATCCACGACGGGCGTAACAACCTGGGCGTGATTAGCCTTAACCTGCCGCGCATCGCGCTGGAAGCAAAAGGCGACGAAACCGCATTCTGGAAACTGCTGGATGAACGTCTGGCGCTGGCGCGGAAGGCGCTGATGACCCGTATCGCCCGCCTTGAAGGCGTGAAAGCCCGCGTCGCGCCTATCCTGTATATGGAAGGCGCCTGCGGCGTGCGGCTGAAAGCGGACGACGACGTGTCTGAAATCTTTAAAAATGGTCGTGCGTCCATCTCTCTGGGCTACATTGGTATCCATGAAACCATTAACGCGCTGTTCGGCGGCGAACACCTGTACGACAGCGAGCAACTTCGCGCTAAAGGCATCGCGATTGTGGAGCGTCTGCGCCAGGCCGTGGATCAGTGGAAAGACGAGACCGGCTACGGCTTTAGCCTGTACAGCACGCCAAGTGAAAACCTCTGTGACCGCTTCTGCCGTCTGGATACCGCCGAGTTCGGCGTGGTGCCGGGCGTAACCGATAAAGGTTACTACACCAACAGCTTCCACCTCGACGTGGAGAAGAAGGTCAACCCGTACGACAAAATCGATTTCGAAGCGCCGTATCCGCCGCTGGCGAACGGGGGTTTCATTTGCTACGGCGAATACCCGAACATTCAGCACAACCTGAAAGCGCTGGAAGATGTCTGGGATTACAGCTATCAGCATGTACCGTATTACGGCACCAACACGCCGATCGATGAATGCTACGAGTGCGGCTTTACCGGCGAGTTCGAATGTACCAGTAAAGGTTTTACCTGCCCGAAATGCGGCAACCACGACGCCGCGCGCGTCTCGGTCACCCGCCGCGTGTGCGGTTATTTAGGCAGCCCGGACGCGCGTCCGTTTAACGCAGGCAAGCAGGAAGAAGTGAAGCGCCGCGTGAAGCATTTAGGCAACGGGCAGATAGGTTAATCCTCCGTTTGCAATGCGTAAATGCCGGATGGCGGTGTAAACACCTTATCCGGCCTACAACCGCTGGCTATAGTTCCAATTTCATGAGTTTCCTCTAAGCAGTTGGTGTTGTAGCAAGGCGGCAAACGAACGAATCCCAGGGAGCTTACATAAGTAAGTGACCTGGGTAAGTGAGAGCGGCCAACGCCGCTACAGCGCCAAATGCAACGAGGAAACATGAACTTTCACCAATACTACCCCGTAGACATCGTTAACGGCCCCGGCACCCGCTGCACCCTGTTTGTGTCAGGGTGCGTGCACGAATGCCTTGGCTGCTATAACAAAAGCACCTGGCGGCTCAATTCCGGCCAGCCGTTTACCAAAGAGATGGAAGATAAGATCATTGCCGATCTGAACGACACGCGCATTCACCGTCAGGGGATCTCGCTGTCGGGCGGCGATCCGCTGCATCCGCAAAACGTACCGGATATCCTGGCACTGGTACAACGCATCCACGCGGAGTGCCCGGGGAAAGATATCTGGGTGTGGACCGGCTACAAGCTCGATGAACTCAACGCCGCACAGATGCAGGTGGTCGATCTCATTAACGTGCTGGTCGATGGCAAATTTGTGCAGGATCTGAAAGACCCGGCGCTTATCTGGCGCGGTAGCAGCAACCAGGTAGTGCATCATTTGCGTTGATCGCTAAAGCCGTTTGTTTGCATCGTGATAGACGGCTGAATGTTCTCGCTTGCCGACCGCGACAACAAACACAATCACAACTTCATCCCGAACCTGGTACACCAGACGATAACCGGACGATTTAAGCTTAATTTTATAGCAGTCAGGAAGACCGTTTAAACGGGCAGAGTCGATTCTGGGGTTCAATAGCACATCAGCCAACTTTTTCTTAAGCTGAGCCTTCACCGTATCGCCCAGCTTATGCCACTCTTTTAAGGCCCTCGGGTCGAATTCCAGTTCATAAGTCATCCAGACTAACCTTGATTCCCTTTTGCGGACTAGACAGCCTCTCCCGAACTGTCTGAATCAATGCATCTTCACTGTCGCTAAGAGTGACGGTTTTCACTGGCATGCGCCCCGTTTCCGCGACGTACTGGAACAGTAATCGCACGGCTTCCGTTGGAGTAATGTTCAGTTTTTCCAGCACGGCATAAGCCTCATTTTTGAGTTTGTCATCCAGACGGACGTTCAGCGTGGCCATTATGCCTCCAGTAAAATCGAATGTGTAATGCAGTTTAGCATTACATTCGCATTACATCGAATTCTGGATAACGCCTCTCAAAAACGACTCACGCACTCCATCGCGACCGTTTTAAATTGCGTAAAATTCTGACATGCGCAGAGGCGCGTCATGGCGCGTTCGCGCAGGAAAGTGACGAAAATATCGTAGATGGCCATCGCCTCTTCATATTCACTTTTGCTGATGGCGAGTAAAAAAATAACGTGCGCCGTTTCGTCACCCCAGGCAATCCCCTGCGGCGCGAGCACCGTATAAACCACCGTTTTCTTCGCCAGCAGCCCCAGCGCGTGCGGCAAGGCAATCCCGTCGCCTAATAACGTACTGACGATAGCTTCACGTTCAATAACCGAATCGAGAAACGCCGCATCAACAAAGCCTTCCTCGTGCAACTGATCGCACAGCGTTTTAAACAGCGTCTGTTGATCTATTTCCCCCTCCACGATGCGAAAATGCGAGGCATCGAAATATTTATCCAGCATCCACGGACGGGTTCTGTCCACCAGCACCAGCTTACCGATCTGCTCCAATTGATAGTCGGTAGGAAAGGGGGCGATCATGATAACCGGTTTATCTTTTTCGCCGATCCGCGCCGTGGAAATCACAAAATCCTCCACAATACTGTCCCGCGCCTCATAGTCGCGTAGTGTCAGAGTGCGGGCAATCTCAATCTGCGGGTATTTCCGCGCCAGTACCGCTTCAATCATCCGCACCATCGCATTACCAGCATCGCACACCAGCAGTACCTGCGGCTGCCGCTGGTAGCCAATGTTGTAACTACGTTCCAGCCCAACGCCAATATGCAGCACCAGAAAACCGATTTCGTTTTCGCTAATGGTATACGGCGTGTATTTTCCCCAACTCGATATCGCCGCCAACGTCATATCCCACGCCATCGGATAGTGCTGCTTAATATTTTCCAGTAGTGGGTTGGGGATCATGATCTGGTAGCGCACGCGGGTGATCATCGTTTTGATGTGGGTCAGCAAGTCCGCGTGGAGCTGTTTATCATTCAACAGGTTATAGTTGTACTGGGTATTAATAAAATTGAGGATATAGCGCACCAGCGCCTCTTCATCATCGGCATTAATGGCGCTGGGGGCAATTTCCTGTACCTGGCGGGCGGCAATATGCACCTTCAGCCAGCTTACTTCCGGCTCCGACAGCGGCTTGTCGGCCAGCTGTTGTAGTAGCTCCGCAATCTCATGCGCCGCATGGCGCACCTTTTCATCGACCTCCTCCGCCACGCATTCCGATAACGGATACCCCTCGCGAATACGCCGTACCGCCACCGCGCAGTATAAACGCAGAAACAGCTCGCCCTCATCGGTCAGGCGGATTTGACAATGAGAGAAAATATCCGGCAAAAGAGACTGCAGCCGTTGAGACACCTCGGTGTTCAGCGTGGTACTAACAATTAACGGATGGGAGGGCTCCTGCTGCGCCAGCGTCCATAAAAGGTCGGTCAGACAGGCGCGAATCGCCATCTCTCCGCCAAACAATTTCATGCCATGACGCGGACGCGTTTCCAGCGTCAGATGATAACGCAGCAAATGCTCGCGCACGTCCGCCATGTCGTTCTGCAGCGTCGCACGGCTGACAAACCATTCATCTGCCAAATCCTCCAGCTTCAGCGAGAAGGCGGAGGTTAAAAAACGCGCCAGCAAGTAGTGTATCCGCTCCTGGCTGGTGCGCGGACCGCGCGCCAGCGTGGGAGATTGCTGCGTTTGCAGGGATTGATAACGTGCCGGATCATCAATTTTGAGCTGATACCCGTTGCCGCGGCTGAGAGTAAATTGCGCGCCATGCGGCGTCAGCAACATGTTCAGCGCGGCGATATCCGCCCGAACGGTACGCGTGGAGACCGACAACCGCTGCGCCAGTTCGTCCTGCGGCAGCGTCTCGTTTTGCAGCATCGCAAATAGCTGCGCTAAACGTTGGTTGGGGAATCGCACGTCTCTCTCCTCATGATTAGCCGACACGCGACCGGACGATAGCGAGTAACTGACGCACATCGTCCGCACGGGTGTTGCCGCTCACCTTATCAATAA
>OKEE01000257.1_pt1 | contig 29648 bp, 26 predicted proteins | sample 1611071 | NCBI WGS metagenome assembly OKEE01 (sample SAMN04436708, study PRJEB24849) | human gut metagenome | biome: human gut; feature: NICU; material: stool | host: Homo sapiens | place: USA: Saint Louis, MO | collected 2010-09-07 | reverse complement strand
GCCATGCCCCTATCTCAAGCCCAAACCAAAGTGCGCAAAATCTCGGGCGTTATCAGCAGATCCCGACCGTCAAACATGTCGATGAGCTGCTTGGCGAGTTGCGCGCGTTCACTGTGCTGGCGTTGCGGAGCAAGGGCGAGCACCAATCGCCTGCCGTTGCCGCTACAGACCCGGCTCGCGCGATGATTCTGCCGTTTCTACGCCTGCAATCGCAGTTCGCCAACAAGCGTGGTCCGTACGGGTATTTCGTGTTCGACGGGTTCACCGATCCGACGTATCCGATTCGCACCGTGAATATCAATCCGGGCGATGAAGTGGTACTTGCGTCGGACGGCTATCCCCTGCTTCGGCCATCGCTCGCGCAATCCGAACGGGAGCTGCAACGGCTCAAACGCGAGGACCCGGAACTCATCAGCGAATATCAGTCCACCAAAGGTTTTACGCCGGGCAACGATTCGTTCAATGACCGCACCTATTTGCGATTCATCGCATGACCCGGTATTCTCATCATTCCTTGGCGCCGTCAAACAGCAGATGCATGATGGCGTCGGCCATGACCACGTAGCCGAAGGTGCCGGGGTGGAAGCCGTCGACGGCCCAGAATCGCTTCGGGTCGACCTTATCGGTATGGGTCAGGTCAAGGAAGGCGATGTCGCGCGTCTCGCACAGTCGCCGGCTCATGGCGGTCTGCGCGCTGATGCGGCGTTCGATGTCGCGGCGCAGCGCGCGCGGCGAGCAGCGGAATAATACCTTTCGACTGGCCGTCCACGCCACCCAACATAGTCCGCCCGCCTCGACCGGCCGATCTCATCAGCGAACACGCGGAATCGAACCCTACATCGACGTTCGTTTCGTCTGGTTTGGCCCATGAATTCTGGGTGAATTGGGGTGAACTGGCGGGGCTGGAGGCGAGCGGGCGGCGGATTATGGGGCACAATGGTGTCAAGGAGGCCGCCATGGTCGATGACTATACTGCCAAAATGACTGAGCTGATCGAACTCATGCGTCTGATCGGCAACGATACGCAGCAGTGCGAGGTCAAGGAATGCAAGCGCAAGATCTCCTCGACCATCACCGATACGCTGTCCGCGTTCTCCAACGGCTCCGGCGGCTGGATCATCCTGGGCCTGTCTGAAAAGAACGGGTTCACGCCGGTCGAGGGATTCAACGCGCGTGCCATGCAGGAGGCGCTGAGCCAGGCGTGCGAGAAGATGACGCCGGTGGTGCGGCCCGTGATCGTCACCTGCCCGTTCGAAGGCGCGAATCTGGTGTTCGCGCGCATCGACGAGATGCTGCCGCGCGACAAGCCCTGCTTCACCACCGCGCTCGGACCGCACGGCGGCTCGTTCATCCGCACCGGCGACGGCGACCGGCGCATGACCTCCTATGAGGTCGACCGGCTCATCGAGGAGCATCTGCAGCCCACATACGATCTGGATATCGTGCCCGACGCCACGATCGATGACCTCGACCCGCAGCTTGTTTCCGGATTGTTGGCGCGCGTGCGCGAACAGCATCCGCGCGTGTTCGCCGACCGGGACGGCATCGACGTGCTGCTGGATCTGCAGGTGTTGCGCCATGATGATTCCGACGAATCGGAGGTCGGCGGAATACTGCGTCCCACCTTGGCCGGACTGCTGGCGTTGGGCCGCTATCCGCAGAAGTTCTATCCGCGGCTCGGCATTTCGATAGCCGTGTTTCCGGGGACGAGCCGGGACGATGTGTTCCGGGGCGACGAACGATTGGTCGCCTCGAAGTCGGTGGTCGGTTCGATTCCGGTGATGATCGACGATGCGGTCGACTCGTTGATGCGTTGGATTGGCGCGAAGAAGCCCGATTATCCGCCGCTCGTGCTGCGCGAGGCGATTGCGAACGCGCTCACCCACCGTGATTATTCGCCCGATGCGCGCGGCACGCAGGTGCATATCAGCGTGTTCACCGATCGCATCGAGATCACCAATCCGGGTGGCCTGTACGGCATGGTGACACATGATGTGCTGGCGAGCCCTCATCCGGTGACGGGCGCGCCGTTCGTCTCCACCCGAAACCAGTTCCTGTTCACGCTGCTGGAGTCCACGCCGTATCCGGGCGGCGGGTTTGTGAACCCGGAAGGCGGCGACGGCTACCAGCGCATCGCCGCCGCGTTGCGCGAGGCCGGCATCGAGCCGGCGACCACGCGCAACGACATCAACACGTTCACGATGACCATCACCAAGCAGCGCACGATGGCGAACAGTTCGCCGGGCGACGTGGTCAAGGCGATTATGACCGTACTGGAGCGGCATTCAGCCATGAGCGTCAAGGAGATCATGCGCGAACTGCAGTTGACGCCGCTGGCCGCCACATCCGGTATGCGCGAGCTGATGAAGGAAGGGCGGGTCGCCCGAGTCAAGTTCGCCGACGACCCGGTACAGCGGTATCGGTTGAAAGGCTGATTTCTCACTCGGCCAGCTGCGTGGTGGCAGGCGCGGCCAGGGCGGGGCGGGATCGGCGGAAGCGGCCGGCGGCCAGGCCGATGCAGATGAACATCACGCCGAACAGTGCGACCAATCCCAGCGAGCCGGCCCAGCCGGCGACGCTTATGCCGGTTTCCGCCGCTGTGCCGAAGCCGAGCGCGTTGTCGATCGCGGTGCAATACCACCAGCCGGGCAGGAACTTGGCTATGGTCACCATCACGCCGGGCATCATGTCAATCGGCAATGCGACGCCCGACGTGAACATGATGAGCAGGCCGAAGATGTTGGCGAACCCGTTGGCTGCCTCTTCCGAGAGCCCGAACTCGCTGAGCATGAATCCGCAGGCGACGGTCATCAGCGCGTACACGCAAGTCGCGCCGAACGTCATCAGCACTCCCCCGACGCTCAGGTGCAACGGATCGAGCCCCGCCGCCATCATCAGACCGATTGACAGCACCAGATAGCCGACGCATACGACGAGCGCGAATCCGCCCAACGTCAGCAACCGCTGGAGTCCCATCAGGGCCATGCGTCGGGGCGAGGCGGTGAGACGCCGCCGCACCTCGCCGGTGGTGAACGCGCCCAGGATCATCGAACCGCAGATGGCCATCGCCAGGAACAACGGGTACAGTGCGGTTTTCATGGTGCCGCCGAATCCGCTGACCGCCGTATCCGCAGCGCTTGCCGACTCCTCGGTCGGCGTATCGACCACGGCGACCTGATGGTTCACGTCTGTATCGCTGGCCGATTCGGCGGCCATTTTGGCGGCCTGGGACAGATCCTTGATATCCGGCTTGTCGACTTGCCCTTCCGGCAGCGAGTCCAGCATGTCTTGGTCCAGACTCGCGCCATCAAAACCGGCGGCCCCTCCTGTAGCGTTCATCATGCCGGCGAGCGCCGCCTGGTCGACCGTCGTCTGCGCGCCAATTAGTGCGGTGCGGGTGAGCGAGAGGAACCCGCCGACGTTCATCCGCGCCATCGACCCGGAGCCGGATGCGTAGCTGGTGACCGTGTCCACGTTCGGCGGATTGTCGCCGTCCGCCGCCGCAGCGACATAATCGTCGGCGAATCCGTCGGGAATGATGACGATCAGGTCCACCCAGTTCGAGGCGACGGCCTGTTGCAGCGTTTCGCTGGTGTCGTCGAGGTCCACCAGTTCGCTGGAATCGCGCAGGTAGGCGCGCATCGACGTGGCGATATCACCCCGGTCGGAGTCGCGGTCGATGATGGCGACGCGCGTCTTGGTCGATTCGAACACCGCGGACATGGAGCCGGATGCGGAGGTCAGCATCGCCCAGCTGATGGACATCATCAGGATGCCCATGAATACGAGGTAGATCATCAGGTAGACCCGGTGCGCGAACAGCACGCGCAGCGTGGCTTTACAGGTGTTCATAACGTTGCCTCCTCAGCATTGCGATGCCGGCCAAGAGGAATACCGCGCTCATCGTCAGCAGAATGATGCAGGTGGTGATGAACGGCCGGTAGCTGTCGTAGTACAGGATGTCGTAGAACAGGTTCGTCACCTGCTGTGCGGGGTTGATGGTGCCGAGTATGGGCGCATTGCGGGCTATCCAGTCGCTGATCTGCATGGCAAACCCGCCGTACAGTCCGGTGAACAGCGACAGCGTGCAGGAGATGCCGGCCGACAGCCCGTATTTCGTGTTGTACGAGAGCTTCGGCACCGCACCGAGCAGGGTGCCTGCTGAGCTGGTCATGAACGAGGCGATGATGACCGCGAGGATCGCCGCTGGTTCGCGTCCGCCGAGCGAGACGTTGCAGGCGAGTCGGATATAGGCCAGCGCGATGGACAGGGCGACCGACGAGCACAGCCAGCAGGAAAGGAAGCCCGCGACGAGCTGTTTGGCCCGGCTCAGCGGCGCTACGGTCCGCCGTATGCCCAGCGCGGACAGGTTCGCCTGTGCGGCGGCGACTGTGCTGATGGAGTATCCCATGGCCATCATGCAGGACATGGCCAGCAGCGCGTAATAGTATCGGGCGATCGCGTCAGGCTGGAAATGCGTGAGTGTCGTCTCATGGGTCATGTCGACGTTCTGCCCGACGCTGTTCCAGAAGTTCCGGCTGAGCGCGGCCTGTGGATTGTCGGCGATGGTCTGCCGGGTGACGGCGTCGGTGCGGTTGTACAGGTCGATGACGCTGCGCAGGGCCGCGAGGCTAATGTCCAGTCCGCTGTTTTGCGTGGAGTCCTTGGCTGTGACGGCGGTTTCCCGGCTCACGGTCATCGCCAATCGGCCGTTATTGTCGGCGGTCAGATAGCCGTTGGCAGTGCCGTCGGCGAGCCGTTGTTCGGCCTCCTTCACGGTGCCGACTGTGGTGATGGTCAGCAGCTTTTGGTCGATTTCGGCGTAGGTCGTGTCGTCTGAGGCCGATTCCGTTTCCCCGGCCAGCGCGTCTACGAAGATGCGGGCACCGTCCGCCTGCTGCCAACGGGTGTCTTCGATGACGGCCATCGGCACCGGCTTGAGTTCGTATGCTTCGGCCAGCCCGCCGAGCAGTCCGTTGAACATGGTCGCCAGCACGATTGGGAACACGGTCATCCAGAACAACGCCGACCGGTTACGCAAGTTCGCTTTCAATGCGACCAGAAATGTGGTCCACATGATGTCTCCTTACTCAGGAACTCTCCTCAGTCACCTTTGGTGACAGCTCCCCTCGGAGAGGGGAGCCAAGTTATTTGCTTGCCGACTGAGGGGAGCATGGTCAGTCCCTCAGTGCTTTGCCGGTGAGTTCGAGGAACACGTCGTTGAGGGTGGGCGGGCGACTGGTCAGGTGGCCGATGTTGGCGCCGGAGCGTTTCACCGCGTCGAGCACGTCGGTCAGGTTGTGTTCGCCGCGACGGCATCGCACGTCGAGTTCCTTGCCGTCGTAGGTGGCTTCGATCACGCACGGCAGCGCACGGACCTCGGCCATCGCCGAATCCGCCAAATCGAGCGTTTCGATGGTGATGCGCTCGCCCGTGTCGATCATGTTCTTGAGCTCGTCGGCGGTTCCGAGCGCCAGGTGCCGGCCGTGGTCCATGATGAGGACGCGGTCGCAGATCTGCTCGACCTCCTCCATGTAGTGACTGGTGTAGATCACCGTGGCGCCGGCCTGGTTGAGCCGCTGGATGCCTTCCAGAATGGAATTGCGGCTTTGCGGGTCGACGGCGACCGTGGGTTCGTCGAAGAAGATCAGGTCAGGCTTGTGCGCGATGCCGCAGGCGATGTTCAGGCGTCGCAGCAGACCGCCGGACAGTTTGCCGGGCCGGAACTTGCGGAAGTCCTGGAGTCCGACGAATTCGATGGACTCCTCGACCAGCGGCGCGCGGTCAGTTTTCTTCGGCACGTACAGCGAGCAGAAGTAGTCGATGTTTTCGGTGACGGTCAGTTCGTTGAACACGGCCACGTTCTGCGGCACTATGCCGATACGGCGCTTCAGCGCGTAGGAGGTCGGCGTCATCGGCTGGCCGAATACGCGAATCGTGCCCGAACCGTAGGTGAGCAATGCGAGGATGCAGTTGATCGCGGTGGTTTTGCCGGACCCGTTCGGCCCAAGCAGGCCGAAAATCTCGCCCTGGTTCACGTCAAGGTCAAAGTAGTCGAGCGCCACCATGTCGCCGTAGCGTTTGACCAGTTGGCTGACGTGCACGGCCAGGGCCGGGTTGGTTGTCGAGTCGTGTTCGGAAGCTCTGTTGTCGGTTGTCATAGCCACTCCCTTCCTTGGTGATTCCATCATCCCAAGAAGGGGCCGGACGCCGCCACAGGCAAATGTCACGACTTGGCCATACAGGCGTGACATTTGTCATTACAGTCCTTCGGCGTCGGTCTGCATGGCCTGATACACCTTATCGACCGGCATCAGGCTGATCTCGTCCATCGAATAGTTGGACGCCCTGTGGCTTTGCGCAATCATCGGTATCATCCCTTTACGGTTGTGTCGACAACATCCGACGCTTGTGCCTCATCTATTCGGGAAGTGTAGACCCGTTGTCTTGGACCGTCATGCGAATAATTCCGCACGCCTGTCAAGTTCGTCGTGTTCCGCACACCGCTAGACTGGTGGTGGAAGAGCGTCGAGCCGGGGAGGTGCCATGCGAGTGTTGGCCGAGAAGGACTTGCTGCTCGTGTTGGGCCTGGCTTTGGCCTGGCTTGTCGGGGTACGGTTCGATGGCGTGTTCATCGCCGGCCTGCTGTTGGCCGTTTCCGTCGCCGGATTGGTGGAATGGCTGCGTCCCGCGCAATGGTCTTGGGTCTTGTGTACGGCGTATCTCGTCATCGTCGTGGCGGTGCCTTCATGGTGCGCGTTCATGCCGCTCATCGCCTACGATACTGCACGGCTGCCGGCCCTCGCCTCGGCCGGAGCCCGAACTGGGGCACGGACTGCGGCAAGCGGCCGCTCCCCCAGTGTCTCGCGGACCGCGGCCTCTCACCGTTCCCCTGCCGATGCAATGCGTTCGGCCCCGTGGCTTTCGGTCGCCGCGCGCTGGATATGGGTGTTGCCGCTGATCGCGCTCTGGTTCGCCCGTGGCCCCGACCGTCTCCAGACGCTGGTGATGACGCTGGTCGCCCTGCTTGGATTCGTTCTGGGCCGGGCCCGCGCCTCCTCGGACGAGGCGCGGCGCGCGTTGCTGCACGCGCAGGACAGGGCGCGCGAATCCTCGCGGGCCACTCGTTCGCGCATCGCCGACATCGATGAGGAACGCGCCCAGTCGATTCGCATGGCGACCCTCGGCGAGCGCACGCGTATCGCCCGGGAGATCCACGACAATGTGGGCCATCTGCTGACCCGCGCGATCATGCAGGCTCAGGTCGGCAAAACGGTGGCCAAGGCGACGAACGATACGGTCGCTGCGCAAGGGTTCGCCACGTTGGGTGCGACGTTGGATGATGCGATGACGATGGTGCGCCGTTCGGTGCATGATCTTGAGGATGGCGGCACTGATTTCGCCGCGCAGATCGATGATGCCGTCACGTCGTTCGACGGTATCTCCCCCGGTTTCGCCGTGGCGCTGTCCAACGATATCGCCAAGGCGCCCGCGCCGGTCTCGCGCTGTTTCGCGACCGTGATTCGCGAGGCGTTGTCGAACGTGGTGCATCACAGCGCGGCGCGCGAGGCGAGCGTGACGTTGCGCGACTTCCCCGCGTTCTGGCAGTTGGTCATTCAGGATCCGGGGCCGGCCGAGTCCGAGTCCGATGAGTCCTGGACGGCCGCTGCCCGTCCGCGTGCGATGCGCGCCACGCGCGTCGGCTCGCGACTCGCCGCCGACGGCGTTGCCGATATGCGTGGTTCGGCCGATGAGCTGATGCGCGGCATGGGTTTGGCGGATATCGAATCGCGCGTGCGCGCCCTTGGCGGCACCGCGGTCTGCGGGCCGTATGAGGACGGCTGGCGTGTGTTCGTATCCGTGCCGAAGAAGCGTTGGACCATGGAATCGAGGGATTGATGAGAATCGCAATCGTGGATGATGATCCGATCGTCTGCCAGTCGTTGGAGACGATTCTGACGGCCACCGGCACGGCCGAGGTGCTATGGACGGCAAATGACGGCGACTCCGCCGTGCGCCGTTATTTCGAGACGCCGGCGAGCCGACCGGACGTGCTGCTGATCGATATTCAGATGCCCGGCACCAGCGGTTTGGATGCCGCGCGCGAGATTCTGGCCACGGACCCGGCCGCGCGCATACTGTTCCTGACCACGTTTGCGGACCAGTCGTATATCGCGCAGGCGATGGGGCTTGGCGCCAAGGGCTATCTCATCAAACAGGATGTGGCGGCGGTCGGGCCTGCGCTGCAGGCGGTGATGGCAGGTCAGGTGGTGCTCGGCGCGGAAGTGCTCGGCAAGCTCACCGAACGGACTCCGGATCCTGCCGATTCCGACGATTCCAGAGATACCGCCGATTCCATCGAGGGGCTGCTTGGCGAGCGCGAACGTGAGATCACCGCGCTGGTCGCCGAGGGCCTCGATAACCGCGACATCGCCGCCAGACTGTTCCTGAGCGAAGGCACGGTCCGCAATCGCATCAGCGCGATACTGGACAAGCTCGGCCTGACCAATCGCACCCAACTCGCCATCCTCTGGCTCAACGCCCATCGGTGAGGGGCTTTTGGTCAAGTAGGTCTCTCCCTCCGTCATCGCTTCGCGATGCCACCTCGAACAGGATTCAGGACAGCTTGCAGCTGACCTCTTATTCGCTCGTTGTCACTCACCCTCGCCTAAAAAACGCCTCCGGCGTTTTCTTCACGGCTCGGCTCATCAGAGGGAGGTTGCGGAAAACCAACCTCAGCTGTTTTTCATGACGATACTGTCGATGGTGTTGGCCACGCGTTCGCAGTCGTCGGAGCACTGTTCGAGGTGACGGTAGACGTCATGCCAGGCGAACACCTGCAGCGGATCGGTGCAGGTGGTGTGCAGCGTGCGCATCGACTCGATGAACAGGTGGTCGGCGTCCGTTTCGATCGTGTTGATGGCGAACACCAGTTCACGCAACGTCTTGGAACGCCGGAATCGCGGCAGTTCGTTGACCAGCTCGCAGATGCTTTCCGTGGCGCGCACCACCATATCCGACATCTGGACCGCGTCGTCGCGCATGTCGGTCACGTTGTCGTAGTACATGCGGTTGAGCACGCCTTCGATGCTGTCGGTCACGTCGTCGAGCACGTGGCCGAGCTCGTCGATGTCCTCGCGGTCGAACGGCGTGATGAACGCGGTCACCAGTTCGTCCATCATGTCGTGGCGCACCTCGTCTGCTGACTTCTCAATCGCGTGCATGCTGTCCATGCGTTCGCGCAGCTGGTCCGGATTGAAGTCGTGCATGACCTCGGACAGCAGCTTCGCGGCCTGGCATGCGTAGTCCGCGCTGCGGCGGAATCCGTCGAAGTAGAACGCGTCTTTTTGTCTCGCCATGATGGGTGGATTCCTTTCTAGAACACGACCATGAACAGTTTGGCCATTACGAAGCTGATGAGACCGCAACCGGGGAAGGTGAACACCCAGGTGAGCATCATGTCGCGCACCACGCCGAAGTTGATGGCGGAGAGGCGGCGTACCGCGCCCACGCCCATGATGGCGCTGGTCTTGGTGTGCGTGGTGGAGACGGGGATGCCGAGCACGGTCATGACGAGCAGGCACAGCGCGCTTGACAGATCGGCCGAGAAGCCTTGGTATTTCTCGAGTTTCACCATGTCCTGGCCCACGGATTTGATGATGCGTTCACCGCCGACGGACGTGCCCACGCCCATGATGGTGCTGCACAGAATCATGAGCCAGACCGGAATCATCACACCGGTCACGCTGGGTTGGCCGTTGCAGAACGCCATGCCGAGGAACAGCACGCCGATGAACTTCTGGCCGTCCTGCGCTCCGTGCATAAAGCTCATGGCCGCCGCGCCCACGATCTGCGCGTAGGTGAAGAACCCGTTGGTGCGGCGGCGGTCCATGCCAGCGCAAATCAGGGTCACGGCCTTGCATACCAACCAGCCGACGGCGAAGCCGAACAGGAGGCTTGCGACCAGACCGTAGAGCACCTTGACCCATTCGCCCATGTTGATGCCGCCGATGCCGCCTTGGATGGCGATGGCCGCTCCGGACAGGCCGGCGATCAGGCTGTGGCTTTCGGAGGTGGGTATGCCGAGCAGCGAGGCGCCCACGCTGTATACGACGATGGAGAACAGCGCCGCGCATAGGGCGATGAGCGCCGCGTTCGTGTCGCCGCCGAAATCGACCATGTTGCTGATGGTGGAGGCCACGGAGGCGTTGAGCTGCGTCATGATGAAGACGCCGAGGAAGTTGAAGATGGCCGCCATGATGACGGCGGAGCGTACGCGCATGCATCGCGTGGTCACGCAGGTGGCGATGGCGTTGGGTGCGTCGGTCCAGCCGTTGACGAAGATGACTCCCAGCGTCAGCAACGTTGTGACGGTCAAAGCCGGGTTGGAAAGCACTTGTTGGAGGAAATGCGCCAGTGAGACGTCCAAGGGGAATCAACACCTTCTTCTTCGGGGGCGGAAGCCGTCACACTGATTGTAACGGAAGAATGACTACGTAGTTCCCATGGCGCGCGGGTTTTATGGTGTTGTTATGCTATTGCGGCCTGTCAGCAGCAACAACTGGTGTTGGGGTGGAGACGGTCGTATTCCTCGCGGGCGCGAATGAATTCGACCTCGCTCATCGGTGTTTCGCCGGGATGCTCGGCCGCGAAATGCTCAAGATAATGGTCGTAGCGGGCCTCGCCGCTGATCTCACGCAGATACCAGACGATGCCGTGCCATACGGCAACGAGTTTGCCGAGCATTTTGTCTCCTTTCGCTGATTATTGGCTCCCCTTGAAAAAAAGGGGAGCCAATGACGCACTACGCTGCAGCCTGCCCGTTCCACACAAGCTCATGCAACTTGGCGCTGTATTCGCGCTGCACCTTCTTCTCAAGCGCGGTGGCGACCAGGCTGGAGGGCGCGAACCACTGGGATTCCACGAACGGCTCCTCGGACGTCGTTTCGGCACCGTACTTGCCAGCGGCGAACGTGCGCGCCACGACCACGATGCCGACTACCACGAAGACGCCCATCATGACCAGGAAGAACACGGAGAGCACGCCGTCCAGATACGCGTTGGACAGCGCGGCCTTGGCGTTGGTCAGCGCCTCGCCGGTCAGCTCGCCGGAGTCGATCTGCGCCTGGTACTTGGAGGCGGTGGTGAAGTAGCTCAGCGGCCCGAAGATCTTCTGGAAGTCGGCGGTGAAGGTCACGGCGATGTCCCACACGAGCGGTACCACCGGTATCCACAGGTGCTTCCAGTAGCTCATCTTGGCCACGCACACGGTGATCAGCACGAAGCAGGCGGCGGCGAGCAGCTGGTTGGAGATGCCGAAGATAGGCACCATCGCGTTGATGCCGCCGTTCGCGTCGGACACGCCCATCCACAGCAGTCCGCCCCACAGCGCGGTGGCGATCAGCGTGGTGATGATGTTGCCGGGCTTCCAGGTCGGGTCGGCGAACTTCTTGAGCTTGCGCACGTTGCCGAGCATTTCGCCGATCTGGTAGCGGGCCACGCGGGTGCCGTTGTCCACGGTGGTCAGGATGAACAGGGCTTCGAACATGATGGCGAAGTGGTACCAGAAGGCCATCGAGTCGTGGCCGCCCAGGTAGGACTTGAGGAAGTTGGCCATGCCCATGGCAAACGTGGTGGCGCCACCGGTGCGGGAGACGATGGAGGTCTCGCCGATGTCGGCGGCGGCCAGCTCAAGCGCCGCGGCGCCTTCGTGGGTCTTGGCCGCGCCGTTCTCGTCCACGGAATCCCAGGTGACCTGCATCTGGTTGCCTTCGATGTCGGAGACCTTCATCGACTCCACGGCCTTGACGGCGGTGAACGATTCGACGAGCATCGAACCGTAGCCGATCATGCGAATCTGGTTCTCCTTCTCCACGGCCTTCGGGGTCAGGCCGGAGCTCACCGCGCCGTGGAAGCCGGAAACCACCGCGAAGTATTACCTCAAACCGGATACGGAGCTCACCGCGCCGTGGAAGCCGGAGAGGGCGCCGCAGGCGATGGTGATGAACAGGAACGGGAATGGGTTGCCGGAGAAGGTCGGGCCGGTGGAGGTGGAGGCCAGTTCGGTCAGATCCGGCACCTTGACGGACGGGTTGGCGATGATGATGCCGATGACGAGCAGCACGAGCGTGCGGATCTTCATCAGCGTGGACAGGTAGTCGCGCGGGGTGACGAGCAGCCAGTGCGCAGGAAACGCTGGTAGCAGCCCATGATCAGGGCGATCGGGATGGTCATACCGATGGAGAACACGGCCCACGGCGAGACGGCCAGAATCGCCCATCCGCAGGCACATACGATGGCGATGGCGGCCCACAGCAGGGCCTTCTTCCATGTCCATACCATTTTGGGACGCACGCCTACGGGCAGTCCCTTCGAATTGCGAATCACACGTTCGGCTTCGGCCGGCGTGTAATCGTCCTTGAATTCCAACTTGCCAGGTGCCGGGGCCTGGGCTGCGGCGGTGGTCATAATAACCCTCTGTTCCTCTCAATAACCTCTGCGAGAAAGGTTCTCTTCCTTGCGACCTTTTTTTTGGGGGGGTATCTCTCGTCTGCTTATGGCACTGGTTGGAAGCGTAGCCACGGCATGTAGCGCCTCAGGAAAATGTCCCAATATGTGAGCTTGGCCACATGTTCACGGACTGCGTTTCATGCCGATTACCCGGGATTCGCACCGCGATGTGCGAAAATGGACACGGTGTCAATCAGGAGGTGCACAGTGGTTGTAAGCACGGATTCGAGCCGCACAATGCCCGATTGGGTGAAGTACGGGGTGTTCTGGCACGTGTATCCGCTGGGCTTCTGCGGTGCCGATATCAGGCCCGCCGGCCCGCGCCTGTTCCATGGCCGCGGCCTTGACGCGATAATTCCCTGGCTGGAGTACGTGCGCGATCTAGGCGCGTCCGGCCTGCTGCTGGGTCCGGTGTTCGAGTCGGCGACGCACGGATACGACACGCTCGACCATATGCATATCGATGTGCGATTGGGTGGGGATGCCACGTTCGATCAGCTTGTCGCAGCCTGCCGGGACATGGGATTGCAGGTGATGCTGGATGGCGTGTTCAATCACGTGAGCCGCAATCATCCGGCCGTTCAGGCGGCGCTTGACGAGACCGCCGGACGCTTGAATCCGGCCGACAACCCGTGGCATGGTCTGGTCCGCGCGCATGTCGGTGATAATGGCGAACCCGCTTTGGATGTGTTCGAGGGGCACGGGGATCTGGTGGCGCTGGACCATTCGGCTGACGAGACCGTTGACTATGTGGCCCATGTGATGATCCATTGGCTGGATCGCGGAGCCGCCGGCTGGCGCCTCGACGCCGCGTATGCCGTGCCGAGCCCGTTCTGGGCGCGCGTGTTGCCGCAGGTCAAAGCCGCACACCCGTATTCGTGGATTTTCGGTGAGGTGATCCATGGCGATTACCCGCGCATCATCGAGGAATCCACGATGGATTCGATCACGCAATACGAGCTATGGAAGTCGATCCAGCATGCGCTGGAGACGGAGAACTTCTTCGAGCTGGATTGGAACTTGAAGCGGCACAACGCGTTCCTGGATTCCTTCGTGCCGCAGACGTTCATCGGCAACCATGACGTGACGCGTATCGCATCGCAGATTGGCCCGGCCAAGGCGGCGTTGGCATTGGCGGTGCTCATGACGGTCGGCGGCGTGCCAAGCATCTATTACGGCGACGAACAGGGCTATGTGGGCGTCAAGCAGGAGCGTTTCGGCGGCGATGACGACGTACGTCCGAAGTTCCCCGACTTCCCTGCCGAACTGTCCACGCTGGGAGAGCCGACATACCGGCTGCATCAGGCGCTGATCGCGCTGCGCCGCCGCAACCCATGGCTGCTGGATGCGCGTACCGAGGCCGTGAAGCTGGAAAACAAGCACTTCGTCTATCGTTCGACGAGCGCCGACGCCCAGCATTCCCTGACCGTGGACCTCAACATCGAGCAATCCCCCACTTTCACCATCCGCAACGCCGATGGCAGTACAGCGTATCAATACTGAGCTCCCTCATCAGAGGGAGCTCACCATTTACCGCCGAATGCCTCGGATCAGCAGGTCGAGCAGGTAACCGTACGACCGGTCGACCCGCGCGCGGCCGCGTGTGCGGGGTTGTGCGGAACGCAGTTCGAATTGGATGAACCCGTGTATGGACACCCAGATGGAGGATGCGATTAGATGGGGGTCATCGCCGCGGAATACAGATGCTGCCTGGCCGTATCGAATGATCTGCGTGATGGCGTCCAGGCAGTGCTGGGCCGAGTCCGACGCCTGCCCCATCCAGACCAGCGCGTAAATGCCGGGGGCGTCCAGCGCGTGTTCACGGTAGATTATGCCCGCCCTGCGCAGGCGCAGCACGGGGTCGGATTCGTCAATGGCGATGAGCTGTTCGCGCAGATCGGTGAAGTATGTGTCGATGAGCGCATCGCACACCGTCTGCTTGCCGCCGATGTGCTGGTAGATACTGGTGGGCGACACATCGGCCTGTGCGGACAGCGCACGGATGGTCAGACCGTCCACACCGTCCCGTTCCACGATCTGCCTTGCCGCGTCAAGGATTCTCCCGCGGATTTCAAGGGTGGGCGTGCGTTTGGATCGGGGCTGCGATTGCGTCATATCCGTTATTCTAGGGTGCGTACAGGCCATTACCGCCGTTTCGGCATGGCCACGATCGCAACGACTGCGGCGATAAGTGCAATCGTCATGGCCGCTAGGCAGGCGAACAGGCATCCGCATCGCAAACACCGGCCTACAACACAATCAGGCCCGACGACCATCAAAGGTCGTCGGGCCTGATTCATACGCGCTGTCGGACTAACGGCGTCCAGACTTCATACGGAATGGCGCATTGTGGCGATTCTTCTTGGAATGGCGGCGGTTCGGGCCTTCCGTGTTGCCGTATTTGGCGATCACGCGGCGTTCGTGACGCTTGGCGCCTTCGGAACGCTCGTCGCGTACGATGCGGTTCTCGTTCTTGCGATGGATGCGCTTGCCGCCTTCGCCCTGGCGGGTGTTGCGCATGGACTGCCTGCGGCCGTCATAGGAACGCTCGTCATAGGAGGAGCCGTAATCCTCGTGGCTGCGTTCATTGCGGCGAGGCTTGCGCGAACGCCCGAAATCGCGGGAATCGGACCGTTCGAAATCACGGCCCGCATTGTGCCTGCGGCCGCCGAAATCGTCGTTGCGGCCATATTCGGCCCTGTCGCGCTTGTCGAATTTTCCGCCCTTGCGGCGCTCCTCGCGGCGGTCATCGCCATGCTCGAACAGATAGTCGCGGCGCTCGGCCTCGGGGTTGCTCATGCCGGCGCGGCGTTCCGCACGGTTGCGGTTCTTCTTCACGGCCTTCTTGCTGGCCTTGTCGCCGTGCTTGCGCTGCGGCTCGTCTTCGGCAACAAACTCGCCGCCTGCGTTCTCGTGCTGGAATTCGATCTCGGCAACGTTCTGCTCGTCGCGATTGCGATTGTGCTTGCGCTTGCCGCCGCGGCCGGAGTCGTCGCCCGCCGCGTTCTTGGCCCCCTTGTTCTTGCCCTTGCGCGGGTTGCCCACGGGCTGCGACTTGTCGAGGCTCCAACCATCCACGCGCTCGGCGCGGTCGCCCACAAGCTCAAGCACTTCGGGCGAATCGTGGGTCACTTCGATCATCTTGGTCTTGATGCCGGCCTGGTTCAGCAAGCGGCGCGTCTCGCGGCGCTGCTCGGGCAGCACGAGGGTGACCACGTCGCCCGCCTTGCCGGCGCGGGCGGTACGACCGGAGCGGTGCACAAAGGACTTCGGGTCGGCCGGCGGTTCGACCTGCACCACGAGCTCCACGCCGCCGACGTCTATGCCACGGGCGGCCACGTCGGTGGCCACCATGACACGCACATCGCCGGAATCGAACGCAGCGAGGTTGCGATCGCGCTGGTTCTGGTTCAGGTTGCCGTGCAGCTCGGCGGCCGGAATGCCGTTCTGCGTCAGGTTCTTGGCGAGCTTCTTGGCCTGGAACTTGGTGCGGGTGAACAGGATGCGGCGGCCTTCGCCCGAGGCGAGTGTACGCACGAGTTCGTGCTTGTCGCCGCGCGTGGTCTCGAACACGTGGTGGGTCATCAGGTCGGGTTCGGCGGTGGCCGAATCGACCTCGTGCACCTTGGGATCGTGCAGGAAGGTGTTCACCACTTCATCCACGCCGTGATCGAGCGTGGCGGAGAACAGCATGTGCTGGGCGTCGGGCGAAATCTGCTCAAGCAGTCGCTTGACCGGCGGCAGGAAGCCCATATCGGCCATTTCGTCGGCCTCATCGATGACCACGACTTCGACGGACGAGAGCGTGAGCGCCTGCTGGCGCAGCAGGTCCTCAAGGCGGCCCGGGCAGGCGACCACGATATCGGCGCCGGCCTTCAGATCGCGGATCTGGTGGATGTACTTGACGCCGCCGTACACCGTGGTGGTGTTCATGCCGAACGTGTGGGCCAGCGGCATCAGCACGTCGTTGATCTGGTTCGCGAGCTCGCGGGTGGGGGCCAGCACCAGGCCACGCGGGTGCGGCAGGAAGTCGTCGGCGCGGCGCTCTTCCAGGCTGGCCTTCTTGCGGCGCTTGATTTCCTTGCGGAACTCCTCCATCGCGATTTCGCCGAACGAATCATAGGAGCCAAGACGGGTGACCAGCGGAATGGAGAAGGCGAGGGTTTTGCCGGAGCCGGTGCGCCCTCGGCCGAGAATGTCGCGGCCGGCCAGTGAATCGGGCAGGGTGTCGGCCTGAATGGGGAATGCGGTCTTCTTGTCATCTGCCGCAAGCACGCGCACCAGCGGTCCGGGTACGCCAAGTTCGCCAAAGGTAAGGGGGCGGGATTCCGCGCTGTCGTTCATCTGGAAATCAGCGGAATCGTCACGATCATCGAAATTATTACGGGGCACAGTGGCCTTTCATGTCAAAGGTTACGCAAATTACGCAAGCTTTCCGAGCTTAGCGTAAGCCCCCTACTTTGCTTGGTGCTCACCACGCTGTCATCCCACTCTTTACTTATGACCCCATGGGGCGGTAACTTGCCCATGGGGCGGTTTGAAGAAATTGTGAAACCGCAGAATAAAGCCATTTTCATCTACCGCCCCATGAGGGTTTTACCACCCCATGGGATGTTTGCCGCCCCATGGGTTCTACCACCACGTAAGGCGAGCACCGCTCCATGGAACACGCAAATGGCCCCTACCCGTGAAGGTAGGAGCCATTGTGCAAAAGGGCTGAGCCACAATACGGCCCAGTAGCCCTAAAACACACTACAAAATATCCGGATCGTCTTTGGCAATAGTGCCGGTTGCCTTGCCAATGGCCTTCAGGCCGTGGTAGGCCACAAGAATCACGATCGTGCCAATGGCAATGCCGTTGAAGGAAATGCCACCAACAGTGAACGCGAATTGGCCGATGGCAATAATCATGGTGATGGCTACCACCATGATGTTCAGCGGCTTGTCGAAGTTGACCTTGTTCTCAACCCAGATGCGGATGCCGATCATGCCGATCATGCCGTACAGCATCGTGGTCACGCCGCCGAGCACGCCGGCGGGGATCGTGTTGATCACGGCGCCGAACTTCGGGCACAGGCTCAGGATCAGGGCGAAGGCGGCTGCGCACCAGTAGGCGGCGGTGGAGTACACCTTGGTGGCGGCCATCACGCCGATGTTCTCGCCGTAGGTGGTGGTGCCGGAGCCGCCGCCGAAGCCGGCAAGCGTGGTGCCCAGGCCGTCGGCCATGAGGGCGGTGCCGATCTGGTTGTCGTAGTCGCGGCCGGTCATCTGGGCCACGGACTTGACATGGCCGACGTTCTCAGCCACAAGCACGAGCACAACAGGGACGAACATGGGAAGGATGGAAAAATCGGCCTGCGGCAGGTGGAACTTCGGGAAGCCGATCCATGCGGCGTCACCGATGGCGGAGAAGTCGACCTGGCCACGGATGCAGGCATATACATAGCCGATGATTACGCCGACCAAAATGTTGAGGCGACCCAGCAAGCCCTTGAACAGCACGGCCACGAGCAGCACGGCCAGCAGGGTAACCAGTGCGGTGTCCGGCGCGGCTTGGAAGTTAGTCCACACGGAAGGTGCCAGATTGAAACCGATGATGGCCACAATCGCGCCGTTGACCACGGGCGGCATGATGATGTCGATCCATTTGGAGCCGGCGTAATGCACGAGCACGCCAACCAGGGCCAGCAGAATACCGGTGACCATGATGCCGAAGCTGGCGACCGCAATGCCCTTGTTGGCGGTGGTGACCGCGGCGATCGGTGCAATGAAGCCGAAGGACGAGCCCAAATAGCTCGGCAGCACGTTCCTGTTGATCAGCAGGAACAGTGCGGTGGACATAGCCGTGAAGAACAGGGTGGTGGACGGGTCGAAGCCCGTCAGAATCGGCACCAGGAAGGTGGCACCGAACATGGCGATGACGTGTTGTGCGCCGATACCGGCGGTGCGCACCCAAGTCAGACGTTCATCGGGCTCGACGACCTCGCCGGGCGCCAGCGTCTTGCCGTCGCCATGCAATTGCCATTGGAAGATATTGGACATTACTACTCTCCTCGCTCTCGCTTGGGGCACGGCATTCACAACCAGCCGCACTACGCGCCATTCTAGCTCACGAAGATTTTGTGAAGTCTCTCTTCCGGGAAAGGCTATTTGCCATAATACTCCAGCAGGTGCGGATCGACGGCCTGCACCACATCCACCAAATCGCCATTGGAGAGATACGGGCGCTTGAATTCGCGCCACGGCTCCACCTTGACCTCCCAGCGGCCGGTTGTCTCGTCGAGCACGGGCCGGGCGGTCTGCTCCCAGCGCACACGCTTGGAGGTGCGGCCGGTTTCCGGGTCGCGGCGTGTGTATAGTGCAGGCAGGTGCAGTTGGTGATCTTCCAGTCGTCCGAATCGGCGCGATGCAGGAATTCCTCGTCGGCCAGATCCTCGATGGTGAGCATCAGGGCGAGCATGAAGTCGCCGTGGGTGACCATGACCACGGATTCCGAATCGGATTTGCGGCTCAGCGAGGTCAGGATGTTGTGCACACGGTCCTCGGCCACATCGGCAATCGACTCGCCTGCCGGCGGACGCCAGTACAGCGGATCGGTGTTCTTGAAGTTCCAGTTGCGCGCGTAGTTGTTTTTGAATTCGTCCTTGGTGATGGTGTTGATTTCACCCCAAGAACGTTCGCGCAGCACACGGTTCTCCTCCCATTTGGCTTTGGGCAGGGCCATGGTGGCTGCGGTTTCGCGGGTGCGCACGTATGGCGAGACCATGTAGCGGTCGAACAGCTGCTGCTGGCTGACCAGCCAGCGACCGATGCAGTCGGCCTGCTTGCGTCCGGTGGCGGTGAGTCTCCAGGAGCGGTCGGGTACGGTGACGTTGTCCTGCGTGTACAGGGAATTGTCGCCCTGTTCGCCCGCCTGGACGATGACGTTCGCTTCGGATTCGCCATGCCGGATTACGTAGAGATCGAGCGGCATGCTCATATGTGTTCCTCTTTCGTTATTGGTTACGTTGTGTTGTTTTCTGTTGTTTCCTACTTGACCTGCGTGATGGTGTTCCCCTTGACCATGAACGCATGCCGGGCCATGTCGATCATCGGCTGATCGAACTTGGAGTCGGTGTAGAACTCGTCGATGACGGCGTCCGGACCGTACAGTTCGCGGAACCGTTTGGTCTTGTTGGTGTTGAAGTTGAGGTACGTGACCTTCATCGTCTCCACATCCACCTCGCTGGCCACGAGATTCCTCACGCCGAGTCTGCGGCAGGCCTCCCCCACCGTCAGACCGAAGGATGCGGTGAGGAGCACATCGTCCGACTCAGGCTGGTACCAAGGCTTGATACGTGCGTAATATCGGTCCCAGAAGTCGTCCACGAGCTGTTCGACGCTCGCCACCCGTTTGGATCGACTCAGTTCCGTGAGATAGCCTTCGGTCATCTTACCCACGCCGTATTCCATTTGTTCAAGCGTGGCCCGGCCAAGCTTGTATTTGACTGCGTACCGCAGCACGGGGGCAATATAGCGGAACACTTTCGGGTCGTGTCGGGCGGAATACAGGTACAAGTCGAACAGGCTTTCGCCATCATAGATGGTTCCGTCGAAATCGAATACGCGCATACCTTCTGCTTCTACTCTGTTATTCCTTGTCTAAGGCTAATCTCGGTAAGCCGGCGAAAGCGCAAATACGCAGTGAATTTCACATGAACACTGTTTTTTGATTGATTTCGGTACAGGTAACGTACACTGGTGACAGCGTGGAAGGAGGTGCGTAATGCCGACGTCTGAAATCGAACAATGGTGGATTGATAAGTTTCAGGAGAACCTGGGTCCGATTCGCAAGGTAGCCGGATGGACGACTCAGCAACTGGCCGACGAGCTGGGAGTCGCGCGACAGACGGTGTCTAACTTGGAGACCGGCAAAAGCCCGATGACCAAACTGCAGTATCTCGCTTTACGTACGGTGTTCAGCGCCGAAATCGCACGTCGTGAAGACCGCGATCTGGCACGCATCATCAAGACTTTGGTCGACGATCCCATTGAGCAACGCATTCGCGAACGGCGCGCCCAAGAGCAGGACGGCGAGGCCGTTGCCGACAATGCCCCAGTCAATACGGACGGTGGCAACGTTGCCGACAACGCCGCCACCGAGAAACGCAAGCCCAGTGCCGCCACATTGAAGGCTTCAAAGACTGCCGCAACGGGCAAGCCCGCGCTCAGCACGGCGATGCAGGCTCTTGCCGTCATCACCGGCGCATTGGCCAGTGGAACCGCCGCCGGCATCATCACTTACTTGATGTTCCCGGACGGCGGCCCGAACAAGCGCTGAGTCGCCGAAATATCGAATCCGTTACTCGCAGGCCACGCCATCGTGATCGCGATTGAGCTTGCTACTGTATCCTGGCTACCCCTGATAAATCGGAGCCGCTCCAGCCGCGCGAGCTTCAGAGCAGTTTGCATAGCACACATTCTGCTGTGCTTGTTGTTGCTGTTGTGCCTGCCGAGCGGCCTCCTCCTGCGCTATATCGCTGGCTTTACGAACATTGATCACAGGCTTGTCTCCATCTTCCACGGATTGAACAACCCAGTTCGAAGCCCTGAGCACCATTTTGTCCGTGTCACTTTTCACCTCATAATCAGATGAGGAAAAACCGGTATCCTTGAGCTCGTCCTTCACGTCAGACAGCGAACGCCCTTTCTTGGCGATGGCGGCAATTTTCGAATCGTGGATTCCTCCTTGCCGTCCGCACCGTCAGAAGACCCCGAGCATCCCGCAAGCACAAGACCCAGAACCATCACAAGAATCACGGCCAACGCCCAAACCGCACGATTGACACGCTTCATGTTCCCGAAACGAACCCCGTTGTTCAACATTATTCTCTCCCTTGTAGTCGCAGATCCGCGGATGGTCGGAACCACGTCAATGTGAATCCAACCATCCTGATAATTACTGCTTATTCAATGATATGTTCATTCATTGTTCTCTCCGTCATACCGCACCAACGTTTCCCTCATTATCAACTGTTTCGAGTTGCATGAATGCACCGTTTATAGGCCGAGAATTTCGTGCTTTTTTGCATCAAATTCTTCTTGGGAGAGAATGCCGATATCAGCCAATTCCTTCAATTTCTTCATCGCCTCGACTTGTTCTTCCACAGACATGGATACCGTGTGAGAGGCGGGAGCAGCGGCTTCCGGTGCCGGCGCAGGTGCCGGCGCTTGAACCGGGGCGGCGGTCATAGGATTGATGGATTGCGCCATATTCATACCAAGCAACATGCCACCATCGCCAAAGCCGTTGTCTTGAATGCCTTGCGCAATGCGCTGCTGGGCAGCCATATTGCCAGCTTGTTGGGAAACGCCCTCGTATGCGGCAACATTCATCTTATTCGAGGCGAACTGCTGCACGAGTTGACGTGATTGCTCGGTGAACTCGATGCTCTCGATGCCCACGCTGGACACTTCAAAGCCAAAACGATCATTCCATGTACCGGCATTGGCTCGATCGCCACGCACGCATGCTGCGATGTCATTCGCCTTGCCGGGCAATTGCGAAATACGATATTCATTGGACAGCGAATTGATGGCCACAATAAACGACTGTACGAATTCAGACAGAATCTGCCTACGTGGCCCTTCATCATCGAATGAATACGACACGGTAGTGGCAGGCACAAAGTTACGAACGAATCGAACTGGATCAGTGACCTTTAGCGACATGGATCCGCGTGCGCGAATTTCCAAATCGACGCCATAGAACCGGTCGTTATACACCAGCGGCGCAGAAGTGCCGAATTTGATGCCACGAATCTCACGCAGGTTGACGAAGGCCACATATTTGGTGCGGCCAGGCTGACCTCCGAAGGTGAATCGATCGGCGACCTGGTTGAAGAACGATCCGATGCCGTCTCCGGCGAGCACGCTCTGTTCCCCGTTGCGATATTCATAACCGCCCGACTCGGTGATGACGTTTTCGATACCTGTTTCAGAGAAAATGAACGCCGCAGTATTCTCTGGCACATAGATACGCGAACCATTGGTGATTATTCCCTCGGAACCGTATTCATTCGAACCGCGATCGTTGTTGCTTCCGCGGGGAATGCCCGGCACAACGACGGTGTGTTCCGTGAACGGACCAGCGGTGATGATATCACGCCACAGGTCCGCGAATGTACCGCCGAGCGCGCCGGCGAACGCCTTAATAACTGCCATCTGTTTTTCCTCGATATCTCATGCATATGGCCGGTCTTGCGACTATGCAATCGCAAGACCGGCCGTTATGCTGGCATGTTGGTTATAGCTGCGTTTCGCGATCGCAGTATTCGCATCGAACGACTTCTTTGCGATGACCGGAAAGCGGAGCGCCACAACCTTCGCAATTCACCGAAACCACGGGTTCGGTAATCCCAAGCCCACTACGGAATGCGCCAAAAGTGTCTTTCAGTGTCCCGGCCAGAGCCTCCGTTCCGGGGATGGCCTTGTTGAAGGCCGGCTCATCCATTGGCGTATACTGTCTGCCGCGTATGCCCATATACCGTCATCGTCCCCTTTCTTGGAAAACCGTTACCTCGATACGCCAGTCTGATCACTGGCCCACCGATGCGAGCTTCTGCGTGCATCGAGTCATGACCTCGGTGTAGTAGGCCAAATCCTCACTGCTGAGGGAGTTTTCGTCAATGGCGTCTACCTTCTGGGAGAACTCAGAGTAACGCTTCATCATGCTGGCATAGTCGGTAGCCATGCTGACCACGTTATCGGATTTCTGATATTTGTTCATGAAGGCAACATACTCATCGATAAAGGCCTCATAGCTGTCCATCGTGGACTTGAAGTCAGCACTGTCATTGGTGTTCTGCTGCGCCTTCTGATCCGAAGACTGGTCGCTCTGCTTGTTGGCATCGCTGGAATCAGTGCCCGTATCAGTGCTCTTATCATCCTGCTTCGCGGCGTCGCCGTCCGTAGACGTATCTTCCTTCTTCTCCGGAACCCGGATAGTGATGGACATGATGGTCTCGTCGTCAGTGTCACGAGAAACGCTCACCCTGTATCCATCGGCGTTCTTGGCATTGAAGATGTCAGCGGACTTGTTATAGTCCACGGTGAAACCGTTGTCTTGCACGGACTTGACGTAGTCGGCATACTGCTTGGCGTCGGTATCGCACACCTCGATGGAGAAGTAGTCCGAAGACTCGCTTTTAATTTCACCCTTGGTGGATTTCGGCTGCGGCAGCAGCGCCGCGATATCCGACTCCGGCCATGAATATGCTTCGCACTTGGTGGCGAGCGATGCTTCCAATTCCGCCTGATCAGCCTTGGCCTTCGCACCGTCACGAATTACGAACACGCCACCGATTACCAGACCCACAACGGTGATACCGACTGCCACCCAGGCCAGCACTCGGCCTTGCACCTTGCCACTCGGGCGAGTCACGTATACGGCGAAGCCTGAGAGCAGTGCCGGAATCACCGTGGCGAACAGCAGTCCGCCCCAGGATCGGCCAAAAACATCCACAAATTGGGCGAGTACGAACAACACTCCCCAAATAATGGCGAACACAGCCAGCTTGGAAGTCTTCTTCACCCCTTGTGCATTCGGAGCAAGCACGGCAGGCGCAGCGGCACCAGCAAAACCAGCGGCAGCACCGGCACCATGTGTGGCAGGTGCAGGAGCCACACCAATACGCTTGTCCAGAGCGGCGAGGAACTCATCAACGCGCTTGGCGCTTTCGTTCCCGGTCGCCTCCAGACGAACGGCGGCCCCTGCCGCACCCTGCGGGACTACGGTTAGCATGCAGTTCACCCCATCGTAGGAGTGGAAGGAAAACGCTCCGGTCTGGGTGTTTTCGTTATCCAAGGTAAACGTGGCGCCAGTAGTCAGCTGGTCGTGAATAACTTGGAACAGCTGTTGCGGACTGACCGCATATACACGATCAAATGGCGCGCCAGCGGGCTGCTGCGATGCCGTAGCCGGAGTCATCGGAGTAGTGGTAGCACCATCAGACGCTACGTTTGGTTGGCCAGCCGGTACAGTATTCGGCACGGTAGGCGCATTCGCGCGATCTTCCGGTGCGTCATTCGTGCCTTCGGACGGTGGAACCGGCTGAGGTTGTTGATCAAATGGCGTTGTCATGATGTCCTTCTTTCCTTAAGCAGCAGCATTACCAGCACAGAAGAGGCAAGCCCGGCAACCGTTACGGTCAATCCGACTGCCATGGCAAGCCGGTATCGTTCGCTCATCATTGCGCCCCTTCTTATTGCTCGCTTTGCTCTGCGATACATCGAAACCAGTGTATGGCGTTGTTATTATGTACGCAAATTGACATTTTGTATGCATGTTAGCTTTATTGTCGATGCTTGATACCGCGCATGAACATCCTTTCCGCCACCGCGCCTACACGGATGGCATCGACCATTCTCGACGACACGCGCGGGTCATACATCAGCTGACAACGGAATTCTTCGGCGTGTTTCCGAAAAGTCGGCGTCCTGTACGCTGGGAATCGAGCAACCGCGTACGATGGCGCAGCACAGCACCCGCAGCACAGCGACAAGGAGCATGGGCAATGGCAGACATCCCCGAAGAACATTTGACCGAGGAACTGTTGGATCGGCTGCTCGCCAGCGCCAGCATTGAGCAGTATCTCGATGAGGGACTTGTCAGCGCACGCACGCTGACCGACTATCTGTTCGACCGTATGGAAGCCCATGGCCTGAGACGAGCCGACGTGGTGCGGACATCCGGCCTCAACGCCACAGTGGTTTATGACATTTTCTCCGGCAAAAGCCGCCCCGGCCGAGATCACGCCATCATGCTGGCTTTTGGTCTCAAGTGCACATTACGCGAGACCCAACGGCTGCTTCGTCTTGCAGGCGTTTCCGAACTGTGGTGCAAACAGCGACGTGACGCGATTATCATCTGGTGCATACGCAATGGATTCGACCGCATTGCCACGGACGACGAGTTGTATCGTATGGGAGAGGCGACGTTGCTGCCGGCCGATTGACGACATTCGGCCCAACAACACTCACCAGTGAGACGCAAGTCAGAGGGCATCAAGGAGAGACATGGACGATAAGCAAGCGATGCATGCGATGAGCATCGACGATGCGTACCATGTTGAGCGCACGCTTGCTCGCGGACCTTCCGGCGTCACCGAACTGGTGAGCATTGACGGCAACGGCCCGTTCGTACGCAAGAAGATTCCCTCTCCCCTAGCGCAACGCAATGTGTGGGCGGCGCTCAGCGCCTGCCAGAGTAATCGTCTGCCGCGCGTGGAGGCAACGTACGAGCTGCCCGACCGGTTCGTCATCGTCTACGATTACGTGCCGGGCAGCACGCTTGCGCAAATTATGGAGGAAAACGGGCGGCTTGCACCGAATGTGGCCGTGCAGCTTATCGACCAAATTTGCGAAGCCGTGCAGGAACTGCACCAGCACGGCGTTATTCACCGCGACATCACGCCGGCCAACATCATCGTGGCCCAGGATGGCGCGCATCTCATCGATTTCGGCATCGCGCGCATCCGGTCAGAGGCAAGCAACCGTTCACGGGATACCACGGCGCTTGGCACCTACGGATTCGCCTCGCCTGAGCAATATGGCTTTGCCAAAACCGACGCGCGTTCCGACGTATTCTCGCTGGGCCGACTGCTCGGATTCATGCTGACCGGCGTATATCCCGATGCCAGCGACTACGAGCAGCGACTTGCCGATGATGCCGCAGTACCGGCTCGACTACGCGCCGTCATCGGCTATGCGTGCGCATTCGAGCCCAGCAAACGGCCACAGAGCGTCCAAGAGTTTCGTCAGGCGCTGTTCTCCCAGTCCAATCCGCCCATACCGAACGCATCATCGGCAAATCCGCCATCACCGAGCACAACGAACGGCGTCACGTCGGCGTCTCGACTATTCCGGCGTCTGCACTTGAGCAAACGCGCCATCGTGCTGTGGTCCATTGCCGGAGCGGTACTGATAATCGCCGCCATTGCGGGAGGCATTGTGTTGGCAGGCCAACTTGGCATTATCGGGTCGGCAACATCACCCGATTCCTCGACACAATCCAGCAGCCAATCAACCGATAAGGCCGATGGCGGGCACTCCTCGAACGGGTCAGGAACCGACAATGCCAATGGCCCGGGCGGAGTAGGCGGCACTGACGGCGCTGATGGAAACAACCAAGACACCGTCACCGACAATCCTCTGAAAATAGTGGAATCCGGTTGGTCGGCGGACCAGCAGGGGTATGTCCACTACGCTTTCGCCCTGCGCAACACCAGTACGACCCAGCAGGTGCAGTATCCGCAGATTACCATTACGGGGCGGGCCAAAGACGGTTCCATCGTGTTCTCGCAGGCGCAAACGCTGAATATGGCATTCCCGAATCAGACTGTATATAACGCCGGCCAAGCAGGCGAAGGCACCGCCCCGGAAACGGTTGATTTTACTGTGCTCAATCCGGATACATACAACGTCGCCAAGGCTCAGGGAGCCGTCACCTTCCCCATCAGCGGAACATCCAAAATAGACAACAGGGACGGCGGCACGACGTTCAATGGCGAGGTCCGCGCCGTGGCAGATGGGTTCAAGCCATCTGATGGACAGCAAATCAAGATTTCCCTAGTACTGCGCAACGCACAGAACGCAATCATCTATGGAGATATCGCATTCGTGGATTGGCCAGGTAATGGCCGATCCACGCCATTCTCGATTACCGTCTACGATCTGCCGAAGTATGCGTCTTACGATCTGTATGCGCAAATCTGCTAGTTGACTTTGCGCCTGCAAGGTGGCTGTCAGGCGACTGTCAGGCTTGTGTCCGAGTCACCTGTGCACTGGTGTTGTGGCGCGCCTGGCCGAACAGATAGATGCCGATGGGCAGAGTCAGCACACCGCCGATGATGAACACCAGCGAAATCGGGATCACGTCGGCCAGTGGCGCGAAGATCAACATGCCGAGCGGCATTCCGAGCGTGCTCAGGGTGGTGTCGAGGCCGAAGACGCGGCCGACCATTTTTTCATCGGCATCAGTCTGCATAATCGTGCGCATCGGGCCCACGCAGATGGCCGAGGCGACGCCGTTCGCCACGTCGACAAGCAGATATACCAGCAGGTTCGGGGCTGTGCCGAGGCCCACCACAGTAACGCCCACCAACGTGATGCCGAGCGCGACCATGAGCATGTGATTTCGGATGAATTTGGCACCGATGGTGGACATAAACGCGCCGCCGAGCAGCATGCCGATGCTCAGTCCCAGTTCGTTGGCGGCGAGCTTGTCCGAGGCGGTGGTCAGGGTAATGAATCCGAGATTCAGATCAATGCCCTCGTATTCTCGGGCCATAAGCAACAGCGTCAGATTCATTGGAGCGACGGCGATGAAACAGGTCAGCGCGTCTCCAAGCACCACGTTGCGCAGGTTCGGCCGGTTCCACGTGTAGACGAGTCCCGCCTTGAGATCGGCGAGAACGCGGCGGATGCTAGCGATCAGCGAACGGTCGGCATTATCGTCGTCGGCTGGTTGCAGCGAGGCCTGGCCTGCGGCCGCTGACGGTGTGCGTTTCTTCGGCACCTTGATCATTGCCACAAAACCTACGCCGATGATCGCCGTGGTTACGTCGACCAGCAGAATCGACCACAGCGGCACCATGTTGATAAGCACGGCCGCCACCGTTGGAGCCACAATCATGTTCGCCGAATTGATCACGCCATATATTGAATTGACACGTAGCAGTTTGCCGGAGGGCGCAACGTCTGGAATGAACGACTGGACCGCTGGCGTCTGGATGCCGCCGCCAGCCGAGCGAATGAACAGCACCACAAAGATCAGAGTGAGACTGGCCCACCCCATCGCGAAGCTCAGCGATAGCACGACGGTGACTGCGGCAATCACCATGTCCGGCAGCATAATGAGCAGTTTGCGATTGTGCCGGTCGGCCCAGGAGCCGCCGAAAATCGAGACGATCGACTGCGGCACCACGCCAAACAACGTGGCCAGCAGCATACCCATGCCGCTGTTCGTCTGCAATACGATCCACCACCAGATGGCATATTGCACGATGCTGGAACCCAGCAGTGAGAACGCCTGGCCAGTAAGCAACAATGCCACACGGCGAATCCACGTGTTATCGGGTTCTGCCGTTGCCACGGCCTCGGCATATGCATCGGATGAGGCTTGAGCTGGGGTTGGAGACAAGGTTTGGGTTGAAGTCTGGGCTGGGGTTAAGGTCTGTGTTGGGTCCGATGGCTTCGTGTCCGCACCTATATCGGAGTTGCCGGAAACTTCGGGCGTTTCGGACATGGTTGGTTCAGTTGATTCAACGGTAAGAGACATACGAGTGTTCTGGATTCCTATTTCACGACAAATTTCATATCAATCAATTACGCATGACATTCGATGACAATGCGTATGCATGCGCCGGCCCCAGCAACGGGCCGAGCCAGCCGTTAGATGGCAGGCTTGAACATCATGGCGCTATTCATTTGCGCCAGCATGCAACGATAAGAACACATGGCTCGAACCATATCAATCAGCCACGACTACAGGCTCCCGCCCATTGTTCTCGACGTGTTGCTGCACATGCATCGCGGATCATCGATATGCCCGAGCGAACAGGCGGAATGTGTCGTCAGCGACGTATCCAACGTAATCGGGAACGGGGCACGCATCATCATGAATGCGGCCATTCTCGTGCTTGGAGCTGGCATGGGTTTGGCCGGTCGATAATATGGGATGGTCGTGTTTCGCCGGCGGCTGGAATCATCCACGGCAATCCATCCGTCACGCCACGAGAACGATACCGGCCACTTCCCAAGGAATCTTAGGGTTGAGCAACGTGCCGCCCAAATCCTTGGCCGCAGGCGTCTCATGGCCGGACACCGCGGTCCAGAACATGGCCAATGGCATATCGAACTTGAGGCCGGGGCCGATTTCATAGCATTCGATATCGTTATGCCAGCCACGGTTGCGCCAATGCCGAGGATTACGGGCCGGATTGTTCGCTCAGAAACCTTCCCTCGTATTCTCGAACATTGCTTCCACCTGCTGTCGTTTTTTTTTTTAAAAAAAAAAATGGCTTCCTTCATATTGCGGTCATACGGGTAGTGCCCGAACTCTTGCGCACTTTGGTCTTCGCCCGTCCCTGTGGCGGTGA
>OKEE01000254.1_pt1 | contig 29793 bp, 27 predicted proteins | sample 1611071 | NCBI WGS metagenome assembly OKEE01 (sample SAMN04436708, study PRJEB24849) | human gut metagenome | biome: human gut; feature: NICU; material: stool | host: Homo sapiens | place: USA: Saint Louis, MO | collected 2010-09-07 | reverse complement strand
CCAGCGCCTTCAGCCTGTGGAAGAAACGCTCCGTCTGGCTGCTGCTGCTGTTTGTCGCCGAAGCCTACACCAGCTCGGTCATTCAGCATTTTGAAGAGGCACTGGAGTCCGCCATCGCGCTGGCGTTCTTTATTCCGCTGCTGATCGGCACGGGCGGCAACAGCGGGACGCAGATCACCTCCACGCTGGTGCGCGCCATGGCGCTGGGTGAAGTTCATCTGCGCGACGTGGGCCGCGTGCTGCGCAAAGAGATGACCACCTCGCTGATGATTGCCGTGACGCTCGGCATTGCCGGGTGCATTCGCGCCTGGATGATGGGGATCGGGCTGGAGATTACGCTCATCGTCAGCCTGACGCTGGTGTGCATTACGCTGTGGAGTGCGATTGTCTCGTCCGTCATTCCGATGGTGCTCAAGCGCTGCGGCATTGACCCGGCGGTCGTCTCCGCGCCGTTTATCGCGACGCTGATCGACGGTACCGGGCTGATTATCTACTTTAAGATCGCGCAATATACGCTGGGGCTGGAGTGATGTGATTCCTTGCCGGGTGGCGCTGCCGCTTACCCGGCCTACCCATCCCGTAGGCCCGTGCAAGCGCAGCGCCGCCGGGCAACAATCAGATCGCACCAAGCGCTCTCACCGCCTGCCCAAATGCCTCAATCGCCAGGGCAACATCCTCAGCCATCACCGATTCTGCCGGGTGGTGGCTGATCCCGCCCTTACAGCGCACAAACAGCATCCCCACCGGCCAGCGTTCCGCCAGGGCGATGGTGTCATGCCCGGCGCCGCTGGGCAGAGATAACGAGCGCCCCTGCACCGATTCAACCGCGTCGCCCAGCAGGCGCTGCAAACGCGCATCGCACGGCGTGGCGGCGATCCGGTAAAACTCCTCGGCGCTGAAGCTCAGCCCGCGACGGGCGGCGATCGCCTGCGCCTGCGCCAGCAGTTCAGCGAGCAGCGCGTCCAGCGGGGCATCCTGCGGGCCGCGAATATCCAGCGAGAGCGCAACCTCGCCGGGGATGACGTTCACCGCGCCGGGCAGGCAACGCAGTTCTCCGACCGTTGCCACCCGGTTGCCGCCCTGCTGCCGGGTGGTGTTTTCAATCAGCACCATCCACTCGGCGGCGGCGGCCAGAGCATCCTTACGATGGTTCATCGGCACGGTACCGGCGTGCCCGGCCTCGCCGGTGAAGCGGCAGTTGAGGCGGCGCGCGCCGTTGATGGCTTCCACCACGCCCAGCGCCAGCCCTTCCTGCTCCAGACACGGTCCCTGTTCGATATGCAGTTCCAGACAGGCGCTGAAATCCTCCTGATGGCGTGCCGCGAGCGCCACGCGAGTGGGATCGAGCCCCGCCTGCACCATCGCCTGCGCCACGCTGATGCCATGAGCATCGCACGTCTCCAGCCAGCCCTGCGGCCAGGTTCCCGTCAGCCCCCGGCTGCCCAGCAGGGTGATACCAAAACGGGTGCCCTCTTCGTCGCCAAAGCCGACAATCTCGATGGCCTGCGCCAGATGCCGCCCCTGCTTGTGCAGGTTGTCCACCACTTCGATGGCGGTGAGCACCCCGAGCATGCCGTCGTAGCGCCCGGCGTTGCGTACGGTGTCCAGATGCGAGCCGAGCAGCACCGCCTGCGCCCCCTCCTGCGCGCCCTCGTAGCGTCCACAGATATTGCCCACGCTGTCCTGCCAGACGGTCATGCCCGCCTGGCGCATCCACTCCCCGACCAGCTGGTTGGCCTGCAGATGCTGCGTGGAGAGATAGACCCGCGTCAGGCCGTCCGGGGTTTCGCTGATGGCGGCCAGCGCGTCGGCGCGCGCCATCACTCGCTCTGCCGCCGGGCTCATTGCGGCGTCTCGCGACGGTAGTGGTCCCACGCAGCCTGCATGGCGGCCCCCTGCGTGGTGGTGAACTTCAGGTAGTTCAGCACCGACTCCAGCGCGCTCAGGGTAGTCATCACGCAGTCCTTGCGCGCGTTATAGCCCATGGTGCCAATGCGCCACACTTTGCCGTGCAGCGGGCCAAACGAGGTGCCGATTTCAATCCCGAAATCCTCCAGCATCAGCTTACGCACCTGGTCGCCGTTGATCCCCTGCGGGATGACCACGCCCAGCACGTTGTTCATCTTGTGCTTCAGGTCGCCGAAGGTCTCCAGCCCCATCGCCTGAATGCCCTTCAGCAGCGCATCGCCGTGCAGCTTGTGACGCGCGATGCCGTTATCCAGCCCCTCCTGCAGGATCAGTCGCGCGCATTCGCGAGCGCCAAACAGCGCGGTAGTTGCTTCGGTGTGGTGGTTCAGCCGCTCCGGCCCCCAGTAGTCCATCACCATGCCGAGATCGAAGTAGTTGGAGTAGATCATCTCCTCGTCGCCGTCGCGGTGGGCGTCGGTGCGAATGCCCTCCTCCACGCACTTGCGGCGGCGGATTGCCTCTTCCATCCGCGCGCTCAGGGTGATCGGCGACGTGCCGGACGGGCCGCCGAGGCACTTCTGCATCCCGGCCGAGACGGCGTCAAGCCCCCAGGCGTCGGTCTCCAGCGCGTTACCGCCGAGCGACGCGGTGGCATCGGTGTAAAACAGCACGTCGTAGCGACGGCAGATCGCGCCAAGCTCGGCGAGCGGCTGCAGCATGGTGGTGGAGGTGTCACCCTGCACGGTCAGCAGCAGGCGCGGACGAATACGCTTAATCGCATCCTCCACCTGGTCCGGGGTAAACACCTCGCCCCACGGTACTTCGATGGTATGCACCTCCGCGCGGCAGCGGCGGGCAATTTCGCACAGCAGGTGACCAAAGCGGCCAAACACCGGCACCAGCACCTTATCTCCCGGGCGAATGGCGGAGACCAGAATGGCTTCAATCCCCGCGCGGGAGGTGCCGTCCACCAGCATCGTCCAGCGGTTTTCGGTGCGGAACACGCCGCGATAGAGCGCCATCACCTCGTTCATGTAGTGTGTCATGGCCGGATCGTACTGGCCGATCAGCTGGCTCGACATGGCGCGCAGCACGCGCGGGTCGGCGTTGATCGGGCCCGGCCCCATCAGCAGGCGCTGCGGCGGGTTGATTTGCGGAAAGTGTGCGATATCCATTGTTCAGTCCTTATCAGTTGAGGCCGCGCACGGAGGAGATGAACTGCTTCAGTTCCGTGGTCTGCGGGTTGGCGAACAGCGTTTTGCTGTCGCCCTGCTCCCAGACTTTCCCCTGGTGCATAAACACCACGCGGTCGCCCACTTCGCGGGCAAAATTCATTTCATGGGTAACCAGTATGAGCGTCATCCCCTCGGCTGCCAGCTGCTCCAGCACCTTGAGCACTTCGCCCACCAGCTCCGGGTCGAGCGCGGAGGTGATCTCGTCGCAGAGTAACACTTTCGGCGACATCGCCAGCGCGCGGGCAATCGCCACGCGCTGCTGCTGGCCGCCGGAGAGGCTCGACGGGTAGTAATCCAGACGATCGCCAAGCCCCACTTTCTCCAGCATGCGCTGGGCCAATTCGCGGCATTCGGCGGCGCTTTTCTTCAGCACCCGACGCGGGGCGAGCATCACGTTCTCCAGCGCCGTCATGTGCGGGAACAGGTTGAAGCTCTGGAACACCATCCCCACCGAGCGGCTGATTTCGCGCGCCTGAGAATCCCGGTCGGTAATGGTCATGCCGCCAAGCTTAATGCTGCCGTCCTGATAGCCTTCCAGGCCGTTGATGCAGCGCAGCAGCGTGCTTTTGCCCGATCCGCTGCGCCCGATGATGGAGATCACCTGGCCCATGTCGATATCCAGATCGACGCCCTTGAGCACGTGGTTATCGCCGTAGTACTTCTGCACCTGATTAATGGTGATGAGAGGCATTGAATTTCGTCTCCAGATAGCGGCTGTAGCGCGACAGCGGATAACACAGAATAAAGTAGCCCAGCGCCACCAGCGCAAAGACCTTAAACGGCTGATAGGTCACGTTGGTCAGCATGGTCCCGGCCTTGGTCAGCTCGATAAAGCCGATAATCGATGCCAGCGCGGTCCCCTTGATCACCTGCACGGCAAAGCCGACCGTCGGCGCAATGCCGATGCGCAGCGCCTGCGGGGCGACCACGCGGAACAGGGTCTGGCCAAAGGTCAGCCCCAGACAGCGCGACGCTTCCCACTGCCCCTTCGGCAGCGCGCGAATGCTGCCGTACCAGATATCGAGCAGAAACGCGCTGGTGTAAAACGTCAGCGCCAGCGAGGCGGCGGTCCACGGCGAGACGTCGATGCCGAACAGCGCCACGCCGAAGAAGGCCAGGAACAGCTGCATCAGCAGCGGCGTGCCCTGAAACAGCTCAATATAGCCGCGGATGATGCGCTTCACCGTGCGCCCGCCGGTGAGGCGCAGCAGCAGGAGCGGCAGCGTCACCACCGCCCCGCCGACAAACGCCACCAGCGACAGCAGCACCGTCCAGCGTCCGGCCAGCAGCAGGTTGCGAATAATGTCCCAGTCGGTAAAGGTGGTCATCATGCCTGCACCCCCAGCCATTTGCGTCCTGCCGCCATCATCAGCTGGCGCAGGGTAATCGATAGCGCCAGGTAAATGCCGGTTGTCACCAGATAGACCTCAAAGCTCAAAAACGTTCTGGACTGGATCAGGTTGGCGGCGAAGGTCAGCTCTTCATACGAGACCTGCGACACCACCGACGAGCCGAGCATCACGATGATGCACTGGCTCACCAGCGCCGGGTAAATGCGCTGCAGCGCGGGCGGCAGCACCACGCGAATAAAGGTCTGCAGGCGGGTCAGCCCCAGCACGCGCCCGGCCTCCCACTGCCCTTTCGGCGTGACCTGAATGCCCGCGCGGATAATTTCGGTGCTGTAGGCGCCCAGGTTCACCACCATGGCCAGCAGCGCCGCTTCCCCCGCCGTCATCTTCAGGCCCAGATTCGGCAGACCGAAGACGATGAAAAACAGCTGCACCACAAACGGCGTGTTGCGGATGATTTCCACGTACGCGCCCCAGATCCGGCTGAACCAGGTGGTGCGTCCGCTGCGGATCGCCGCCCCGAAAATCCCGATTGCCAGCCCGCCGACGGTCGCCATCACCGTCAGCTGAATGGTGACCCACAATCCCGCCAGCAGCGCCGGCCAGTGCGGCCAGAGGGCTGAAAAATCAAGTTGCTCCGTCATCGGCTCAGGCGCCAAGATTTGCCGGCAGCGGGGCCTTCAGCCACTGCTCGGACAGGCCGTTCAGCGTGCCGTCCTTGATGCCCTGCTCAATCAGCGCGTCCACTTTTGCCTTCAGGGCCGGTTCGTTTTTCTTCAGGCCGATAAAGCACGGCGAATCTTTCAGCATAAAGCTCGGGACCGGGGCTTTATCCGCGTTCTGGCGCGAAATGGCCGCCACCACGAGGTTGCCTGTTGCCACGTACTGCACCTGGCCAGAGAGGTAGGCGGAGAGCGTGGTGTTATTGTCTTCGTAGCGCTTCACGTCCGCGTCTTTCGGCGCCAGGCCGGTCAGCACCATGTCCTCCACCGCCCCGCGCGTCACGCCGATGGTTTTTCCGCTCAGCGCGGCGGCGTCCTTCAGTTCAGCCCCTTTCGGACCAAACACGCCGAGGAAGAACGGCGCGTAGGCGCGGCTGAAGTCGATTACCTTCTCGCGCTCCGGGTTTTTACCGAGGCTGGAAATGACCAGATCCACCTTGTCGGTTTGCAGGTACGGCACGCGGTTGGCGCTGGTCACCGGCACCAGCTGCAGCTTGAGCTTCATCTGTTTGGCGAGGTAGCGCGCCATGTCGATGTCGTAGCCCTGCGGCTGCAGATCGGTTCCCACCGAGCCAAACGGCGGGAAATCCTGCGGAACGGCAATGCGAATGGTGCCGCGCTTCTCGATATCCTGAAGCTGGTCAGCCTTTGCCGGCAGCTGTGTGAAGAGGCATGCGGCCCCGGCCAGTGCAATTAACAGTTTTTTCATGGTGCTTCCCCGTAACGTTAACATGAAACAAAAGATTCTTTGAAGGTGTTTTTGCAACTAATGTGCCAGATAAGGCGAAGCGGGGATTTTTCTAATAAAGCCTGATAAAACGCGGGCGGGGCGAAAACGCTCTCCATTTTCGCCCCGCCCTTATGCACCATTTTAATGCAAAGCACCACCCTGATGCCCCATTATCGCTGTTCGAGTTCGTCCAGCTGCTGGTAGAGGGAGGCGATCTCGTGAATGCGCGGACGGCCCTTATCGAGAATGTCATGCAGGAAGGCGTTCGCCAGCAGGTTGATCAGACTGTTGACCGACGAATAGCTGTCATAGGCGGAGACGCTGTCCAGCGGGGTGCAGAGCCGCCAGCTCGCCAGCGGAAACAGGCTGTGGGCCTGCGGCTCGCACATCAGCAGCACCGGAATACCGCTGCTCTGAAGCTGCTGCAGCAGCGGACGGATGATGCGCGGGCGACGGCGAAAGGCCATCATCACCACCAGATCGTCCGGCGTTAAGTCCACCAGCTCCTCGCTCAGGCTCTGCCCCGGCTGCGGCAGGACCAGCACCTGACCGCGCGCCTGCAGCAGCTGCTGGCGCAGATGAAGCGCCGCCGGATAAGCGTTACGCATGCCGATAATGACGATGCGCCGCGCCCTGACCATGCAGGCTATGGCGTCGGCAAACTGCTGCGCGTCAAGGGCATTGACCCACTGGGTCAGGTTCGCCATCTCCTGCTTATAGTGGCGCGCCAGCAGCGTGTTGCCCTGCACCGCGTCGCGATTATCGGTGAGCGGCATTCCGCTCTGACGCAGGGTGCGCAGCTCGTCGCGCATGTCCTTATATTTCTCATAGCCCAGCCGCTTAAACAGACGGCTCACCGTGGCTTTCGACACCCCGCTCAGCTGCGCAAGCTCGGCGCTGTTGTAGCTAATCAGATCGTCAAAATGGTCGAATATAAAGTCCGCCACCCGTTGCTCCTGCGGCGACAGCGACGGGTATTGTGCTTTCAGACGTTCATCTAACTGTTCCATAGCGCCTCTGTAACTTTTGTTTCATTACATTGTACCTTTTTTGTATGTATTCATTATACGTGCCAGTTTACTGAAACTTTTCTTTCAGAACTGGAACAGCTTTTGCAGCACCTTGTGACTTTCAGGGTTACGAGGACGCTTCATGCAAAGTAATGTCTCCACGCACGGCATGGCCGTTGCGCCCCACCATCTTGCCAGCCAGAGCGCGCTGGCGGTGCTGCGCGAAGGCGGCAGCGCGATAGAGGCGATGGTCGCGGCAGCGGCCACCATCGCCGTGGTTTACCCGCATATGAACGGGCTGGGCGGCGATGGCTTCTGGCTTATCGTGCCGCCGGAAGGCGACCCCATCGCCATTGACGCCAGCGGCGCGGCGGGATCGCGCGCGACGCTGGCCGCCTACGATGGGCTCACGCAGATCCCCCATCGCGGACCGCAGGCGGCGCTGACCGTCGCCGGCACGGTCAGCGGCTGGGACGAGGCGCTGAAGGTTTCCCGTGAGATGACCGGCAAGGCGCTGCCGCTGGCCCGCCTGCTGGCCGACGCCATTGACTATGCGCAGAACGGCACCCCGGTCACGGCCTCTCAGGCCCACGCCACGGCCAGCAAGTTCGACGAGCTGAAGGCCATCCCCGGCTTCGCGGAAACCTGGCTGGTCGACGGTAAGCCACCGCAGGTCGGGAGCCGGTTTTACCAGCCCGCCATGGCCACGACCTTGACGCGCCTGGCGGAAGAGGGTCTGGACAGCTTTTATCGCGGCCCGCTGGCGGAAGTCCTGGCGCACGGCATGGAGACGCTGGGTCTCCCCGTGACGCTGGCCGATCTCAACGCCCACGCGGCCCGGCGCACCACGCCGCTGAAGCTGGAGCATCAGCAGGGAGAGATCTTTAACCACGCCCCGCCAACGCAGGGGCTGGTCTCGCTGGCGATACTCGGCATCACCGACCGCCTGAACATGGCGGAAGCCGACGATGCCGAAACCATTCACCGCATCGTTGAAGCCACCAAGCTGGCCTTTAGCCTGCGCGATGCCCACATCACCGACCCGCGCGCGCTGAAAACCGATGTTCAGAAACTGCTGGATCCCGCCGCCCTGCAGGCGCTTGCCGACAGGGTTGACGACGGCCGCGCCGCGCCGTGGGGAACCGGAAAAGGTCCCGGCGATACGGTGTGGATGGGGGTGATGGACAGCAGCGGGCTTGCCGTGTCGTTTATCCAGAGCCTTTATCACGAGTTCGGCAGCGGTGTGGTGCTGCCCGATACCGGCATCGTCTGGCAGAACCGGGGCGCATCGTTCAGCCTCGATCCCGCCCATCTTCTGGCCCTCGCGCCGGGCAAACAGCCGTTCCACACCCTGAACCCGGCGGCGGCGCGTCTGAAGGACGGTCGCGTGATGGTCTACGGCTCGATGGGCGGCGACGGACAGCCGCAAACCCAGGCCGCGCTCTTTACCCGCTACGTTGTCCAGGGCGTCCCCCTGCAGGAGAGCATCACCCGCCCACGCTGGCTGCTGGGGCGCACCTGGGGGCAAACCTCCGACACCCTAAAGCTTGAAGGGCGTTTTTCACCCGAGACGGTCGCGCGCCTGCGGGCACTCGGTCACGAGGTGGAGGTATTCCCTGACTTTAGTGAAGCCATGGGCCACGCGGGCGCCATTGTTCGCCACCCCAACGGGCTGTTTGAAGGGGCATTTGACCCGCGCAGCAACGGCGCGGCCGCCGGATTCTGAGGAGAAAATAATGACGACACACCAACCCGACTGGCAGGCGTACCTGGCACAAATGGAAACCGTACTCGGCGTGACGCTGGATGACGCCCGCCGCGCCGAGCTGCAGCTGCAGTTCAGCCGCATAGTCACCATGGCCGCCCCGCTGATGGCGCTGCCGCTCGACGACCGTCTGGAGATTGCAGGAGTGTATAAAGCATGACGCTACACGAGATGAGTATCAGCGCTATTCAGCAGGCGCTGAGCGCTGGGGAGCTGAGCGCTCGCGAGATCGCCCGACAGACGCTGGAGGGGATTGCGCGCGTTAACCCGCAGATCGGCGCCTGGACCGCCGTGACGGAAGCACGCATGCTCGCCGAGGCCGACAATATCGATACCCTGCGACGGGAAAAGCGTCCCCTGCCGCCGCTGGCGGGCGTACCCTACGCGGTGAAAAACCTGTTCGACGTTGCCGGTCACACCACCCTCGCCGGGGCCGAGCTGTTCAGCCAGCGCCCCGCCGCGGCCGCCGACAGCTTCGCCGTGCGCCAGCTGCGCAGCGCGGGCGGGCTGCTGACCGGGATGGTCAATATGGACGCCTACGCCTACGGCTTTACCACCGAGAACAGCCACTACGGCGCGACGCGTAACCCGCACGATCTGACGCGCATTGCGGGCGGGTCGTCCGGCGGTTCAGCCGCCGCGGTGGCCGCCGGGCTGGTGCACTTTTCGCTCGGCACCGACACCAACGGCTCGATTCGCGTTCCGGCCTCCCTGTGCGGCATCTACGGCCTGAAGCCCACCTTTGGCCGCCTGTCGCGATCCGGCAGCCATCCGTTTGTCGCGAGCCTGGATCATATCGGGCCCTTTGCGCGCCGCGTATGCGACCTGGCGTCCGTGTACGACGCGCTGCAGGGCCGGGACACCAGCGACGGTTTTCAGGCAGAGAGCTCGCGGGAACAGACGCGCCCCCTGCTTGACCGCGGGCTTGACGGCCTGCGCTGCGCGGTGCTCGGCGGCTACTTCACCACCTGGTGCGACGCGGACGCCAGAGACGCCGTGGCGCGGGTGGCGAAGGCGCTCGACGTGCAGGATGAGCTTCAGTTTCCTGACGCCGAGCTGGCGCGTTCCGCGGCGTTTATCATCAGCGCCTCCGAAGGGGGAAATCAGTACCTGCCTGCGCTTCGCCGGGAGCCCGAGCGTTTTGAGCCGCACTCCCGCGAACGCCTGCTGGCCGGGGCGATGATCCCTTCCGCCTGGTACATTCAGGCCCAGCGGTTTCGCGCGCAGGCACGGCAGGCGTTTCACGCGCTGTTTGCACGGGCCGACGTGCTGATTGCCCCGGCAACGCCGCGCAGCGCCACGCGGATCGGCGAGCAAACCATGGAGATTAACGGTCAGCCGCTTCCCATCCGCGCCAGCATGGGGATGCTGACCCAGCCGATTTCGTTTTTAGGCCTGCCCGTGACCACCGTTCCGCTGCGCACCGCGCAGGGCGCGCCCATTGGCCTGCAGCTGATTGCCGCGCCGTTTAACGAGCAGGCCTGCCTGCGCGTCGCGCGGGTTCTGGAAGAGAGCGGCATCACCGATGCCCGCCCGACGGAGATAGCAGCATGATGAATCACGATGACATTAACCTCCCGTGGGTGGTTGCCGAGGTGACGGCCGCGTTTTACCGCTATGAGGACGCGCTGGTGAGCAACAACGTTGCGGTGCTGGACGAGCTGTTCTGGCACGACAAAAACACGGTGCGGCTGGGGGCGGGTGAAAACCTGTACGGGATCGATGAAATCCGCGCCTTTCGCGCGGCGCGCCCCGCCGCCGGGCTGCAGCGGACGTTGCGCCACACCGTCATCACCACCTTCGGGGAGGATTATGCCGTGTGCAGCACCGAGTTTACCCGCGAGAGCACGGAACGCATTGGCCGCCAGCAGCAGACGTGGGTGCGGTTTGCCTACGGGTGGCGCATTGTGGCGGCGCAGGTGAGTTTGATGGTGTAACGCTGAAAACCTGCCCGGTGGCGCTGCGCTTACCGGGCCTACGATGTCCCGTATGCCATGTGGGCTCTGTAGGCCGGGTAAGGCGCAGCCGCCACCCGGCAAAACACGGCTCAATTATTTCTGAAACGGATGTACGTCCCGCCAGTGGTCAGCAATCTGCTGGCGGGTACAGACCCATACCCGCTCGTGCTGCTGCACATAATCCAGGAACCGCTGCAGCGCGCGAAAACGCCCCGGTCGCCCCAGCAGGCGGCAGTGCATGCCGATGGACATCATCTTCGGCGCGCTTTCCCCCTCTTCGTACAGCACGTCAAAACTGTCCTTCAGATACGTATAAAACTGCTCGGCGGTGTTAAATCCCTGCGCGGTCGCAAAGCGCATGTCGTTCGCATCCAGCGTATACGGCACGATCAGGTGCGGCTTGCGGGAGCCGTCGCTGCAGGCCACTTCCGTCCAGAAGGGTAAGTCGTCGCCGTAGTAGTCGCTGTCGTAGTCGAAGCCGCCATGCTCCACCACCAGCTGACGCGTGTTGGGGCTGTCGCGCCCGGTGTACCAGCCCGTTGGCGGCTTGCCGAACAGGTCGGTCAGAACGTGCACCGCCTTGTGCAGATGTTCGCGCTCCTGGCTGATGTCCATATTCTGATAGTGGATCCAGCGCCAGCCGTGGCTGACCACGTCGTAATCCGCCGCTTTGATCGCCTCAACAATCTCCGGGTGACGCGCCAGCGCCATCGCCACGCCAAAGACCGTCAGCGGCAGGCCGCGTTTCTGAAATTCATTGTGGATCCGCCAGAACCCGGCGCGGCTGCCGTATTCGTAGAGGGAGTCCATCGACATGTGTTTGTCCGGGTAGCTGGCCGCGCCGATGATGTCCGACAGGAACTGCTCGGATCCGGCATCGCCGTGCAGAACGTGGTTTTCCGCCCCTTCCTCATAGTTGAGCACAAACTGCACGGCGATGCGTGCCTGATTCAGCCACCGCGCGTGCGGCGGGTTACCCGCGTAGCCGCGCAGATCCCGCGGATAATCCTGTTCGAAAAGCCCCATGCCACCCCCAAAATTTAAAATGGATTCAATGCCTGAAATTGTCCGCTGAACGCTTTGTTCTCCGGGAACGCCAGATCGCCGTGCTTGCTGGTCGACAGCCCCAGCGCCACCAGCGACTCCACCATCTTTACCGCCGCGCTGACGCCGTCGATCACCGGCACGCGCAGTTCGCGGGTCAGCTCCTGCGCCAGGGTCGCCATGCCGCCGCAGCCCAGCACGATGGCGCCGCAGCCATCCTCTTGCAGCGCCTGTATACAGCGCGCGCGCACCTTCTCCTGCGCCAGACCGCTGCCGTCTTCCAGCGCCAGCACCGGGAGATCGATAGCGTGCAGCGCCGCGCAGTGGTCCTGAAAGCCATACTGGTGCAGCAGATGACGGGCAATGATCAGCGTGCGCGGCAGCGTGGTGACCACCGAAAAGCGCGTCGCGACCAGCGTCGCCATATGCATGGCGGCTTCCGCAATGCCCACCACCGGCCCCTGCGCCAGCTCGCGCGCCGCCAGCAGGCCCGGATCGCCAAAGCAGGCGATGACGTGACCGTGCACGCCCTGCTCTCTTCCGAGCTTGACCTGTTCAAGAACGCCCACGGCGGCGATGGCCTCATCGAAGTGGCCTTCTATGGACGGCACGCCCGCGCTCGGGCAGACCGCGAGGATCTCCGTCCCCGGCGCCGCCACCGCGCGGGCCGCCGCGCCGATGGTTTCCGTCATGGCGAGGCTGGTGTTGGGGTTGATCACTTGTATACAGACAGACATTACGACTCCTTGTGGCCGGCAAACAGCCGGGCAAAATCAGGCAGGCACTCGCCCGCCCGCTCGAAGCAGAGGCTGGCGACGATATGTTCAAAATGGTGCATGAGGGCATTGCTTAGTGGCTCAAGCGCCTTCTGGCGCAGCAGATCCACCAGCTGTTCATGATCGTTGCAGCGGCAGCCCTGACGCCACGGCGCGCCCCAGGTGGCGATCACCAGCGAAGAACGCTGGCTCAGGCCGGTCACCATCTCCGTGAGCACCTGGTTGCCGGAGATAGCCTGCAGCTGAATGTGGAAATTGGCGGAGTGGCGAATCGCCGCCGGGCCGTCATAGGCCTCGTGCGCCTGCAGCTCCTGGCGAATAATGGCCTCGAGCGCAGCAAGATGCGGCGGCTGGCAGTGCGCCAGCACGTCCGGCAGGTTGGCGACCTCCAGCAGCGCGCGGGTGCGGAAGATGTGCCGCGCCTCTTCCACCGTCGGGCTGGCGACGTGTGCACCACGCTTGGGCGTCAGGGTGACCATTTGCACAGCAGCGAGTCGTTGAAGCACCTTGCGGATGCCCGTGCGGCTCACGCCAAAGACCTCGGCCAGCGCCTCTTCCGGCAATTTGCTCCCCGGCAGCAGCTGGTGTTCGACAATCGCGGTCATCAGCGCCTGGAAGATGGTTTCGTCTTTGTCATGCAGGTCTGGCGCGGTCTGCAGGGCGTTAATGTTGTTCATTCACCACTCCGAATTTTACTTTCCGTTATCGAATCGTATACATAAAAATAAAATATTGCATACAAGATTTATTATTTTGGCCTGGATCCTGCAACACCGTTTGCACTCCCACTCAACGGGTTTTCATTCACAGGAGCAGGTTTCATGCCAAACAGTCAAAACGCGCAGCAAGGTACGGCCGCTGATTCCGGTGCGGTTTACAGCCCACGTCTTTGCAATGAGGATCTGGCACCGACGCGTGACCAGAACTGGAGCTGGTACAACATCTTTTCGTTCTGGATGTCGGACGTTCACAGCATGGGGGGTTATGTGGTCGCCGCGAGCTTCTTTACGCTCGGGCTGGCAAGCTGGCAGGTGCTGCTCTGCCTGCTGGTGGGGATTTGCATCGTGCAGCTGTGCGCCAACCTGGTGGCCAAACCGAGCCAGATGGCGGGCGTGCCCTATGCGGTGATCAGTCGTCAGGCGTTCGGCGTGTTCGGGGCCAATATTCCGGCGGTGATCCGCGGGCTGATTGCCTTCGCGTGGTACGGGATTCAGACCTATCTCGCCGCCAACGCCCTGATGCTGGTGGCGCTGAAGTTCTGGCCATCGCTCTCTTCACTCACTACCGGCGCATTCCTGGGCCTGTCGCATCTGGGCTGGATCTGCTTTGCCATTATGTGGGTCCTGCAGGCGATGGTCTTCTGGCACGGCATGAGTGCCATCAAGCGCTTTATTGATATCGCCGGTCCGGCGGTCTATGTGGTAATGCTGGCCCTTGCCGGCTGGATTGTATACAAGACCGGTTTTGACGGGATCTCCTTTACCCTCGCCAGCAAATCCCTGAGCGCGGGCGAACAGACCTGGCAGATGATCACCGCGACCGCGCTGGTGGTCTCCTACTTCTCCGGCCCGCTGCTCAACTTTGGCGACTTCTCCCGCTACGGCAAAAGCATGGGCGAGATCCGCCGCGGCAACCGCTGGGGGCTGCCGTTTAACTTCCTGCTGTTCTCCATCGTCACCGTGGTGATTGTCTCCGGCACCCAGTCGCTGTTTGGCCGCATGATCACCGATCCGATCGAAACCGTCAGCCGCGTGGGCAACGATCTGGCCGTGGCGATTGGCCTGCTGACGATGATCACCGCCACCATCGGGATCAACATCGTCGCGAACTTCGTCTCCCCGGCGTTTGATTTCTCTAACTGCTCGCCGCAGAAAATCAGCTTCCGCACCGGGGGCATGATTGCCGCCGTCGGCTCGATCCTGCTCACCCCGTGGAACCTGTTCAACTCGCCGGAGCTTATCCACTACACCCTGGACGTGCTCGGGGCGTTTATCGGCCCGCTGTTCGGCATTCTGATTGCCGATTTCTACCTGATTAAGCGCGGCAAGGTGTCGGTTGACGATCTGTTCGACGACACGCCAAAGGGCAAATACTGGTACCGCAACGGCTTTAACCCGAAAGCCATTGGTGCCCTGATCCCGTCCGTTGCCGTGGGCCTGGTCATTAGCTTTATCCCGGCCCTGCATGAGGTGGCAAACTTCAGCTGGTTTATCGGCGTCTTCCTCGGCGGCGTCACCTACCGCTGGCTGGCGCGGGAAGAGCGCGAGACGGCAGGCGCGACGTCGTTTGGCTCCCGCGTGGCGACGCAAAAAGAGTAACCCCTCCCCTCTGGCCGCAGCGTATCTGCGGCCCGTTCATTCTGGCACCGTTCTTGCTGAGTTTTCCCACCCCGCTACGCACACACGAAGGCAGGAACCATGATGGAATACCAGACTGCGATACGCGGTGCATTTTTTGATATTGCCCGGGTCTGCGACAGCGCAGACGCCATTGCCCGGCACGCGCGCTACCTTGAGGACGGCCTGCTGTTTATCCAGAACGGAAAAATTCTGGCGCAGATGCCGTGGCAGGAGGGCGAGCAGTATCTTGACCCGCACAAAGGCTATACCGACCTGCGCGGCAGGCTGCTGCTGCCCGGTTTTGTCGACACCCACGTCCATTACCCGCAAACGGAGATGATCGGCGCCTTTGGCGAACAGCTGCTGGAGTGGCTGACCACCTACACCTTCCCGGTGGAGAGCCAGTTTGCCGATGAGGCCTACGCGAAAGAGATCGCCGAATTTTTCATTCAGCAGCTTGTGAGCAACGGCACCACCACCGCGCTGGTGTTTTGCACGCTGCATCCGGAATCGGTCGAAGCGCTGTTTACCGAAGCCCTGCGCCTCAATATGCGCCTTATCGCCGGAAAGGTGATGATGGACCGACACGCGCCGGACTACCTGAGCGAAGACGCGAAGCAGAGCTACCGGCAGACGCGGGCGCTGATTCAGCGCTGGCATCACCGTGGGCGGCTGGGTTATGCGATAACGCCGCGCTTTGCCCCGACCTCATCACCCGAGCTGCTTGCGGCGGTCAGCCTGCTCAGAGAGGAGTTCCCGGATACCTGGCTGCAGACCCACCTGAGCGAAAACCCCAACGAAGTGGCCTGGGTGAGCGATCTCTGGCCGGAGCATGAGCGCTATCTGGACGTGTATCACCACTACGGCCTGACCGGCGAGCGCAGCGTGTTTGCCCACGCGATCCATCTGCACCACAGCGAGTGGCAGTGCCTGCATGACACCGGCTCGGCGGTGGCGTTTTGCCCCACCTCAAACCTGTTTCTCGGCAGCGGGCTGTTTCGCCTGCCCGCCTGCTGGCAGCACAGGGTGCGGATGGGCATCGGCACCGACGTCGGCGCGGGCACCACCTTCAGCATGCTGCGCACCCTGGGGGAAGCCTACAAGGTCGGCCAGCTTCAAAGCTACCGCCTGCGTGCCAGCGAGGCCTTTTACCACGCCACGCTGGGCGGCGCGCACGCCCTCCGGCTGGATGACAAGATTGGCAACTTCGCGGCAGGCAAAGAGGCGGATTTTGTGGTTATCGACCCCAACGTCACGCCGCTGCAGCGCCTGCGCAATCGGCGCTGTCAGGATATCTACGAGCAGCTTTTCGTGCTGATGACCCTCGGCGACGAGCGCAACATCAGCGAGACCTGGGTCAACGGCGAGCGGGTGTGGTCAACTGCCCCGGTAGGTTGACCATCCGCCGGGGGCAATCACAAACGGCAGATGGAAGTGTTCGTCTGCCGTTTCTCCCGTGATAAACTCAATGTGCGCGCAGGGATAGATCGTCTTCCGGCCGGTATCGCTAAACCACGCCCCGATCTCCGCCACCAGCCGATAGCGGCCCGCGGGCAGAGAGGGAACGAACGCGGCGATGCGCCCCTGGGCGTTGGTCACGCCCGTGGCCAGCGTCTTCCCGTCCTGTTGCAGATGAACCGTCACGCCCTCCGCGGGCTTGCCCGTCGAAATATCGAGAATATGGGTGCTGAGTGTGCTCATTCGTGGATGACTCCTTCCAGGCGCAGCAGCGTAATTTCCCGCAGCTGTTCCAGCGCAGCACGGATTTCCTGCGCGTCGCTGTTCTCCAGCCGCGCGTGCAGGGCCTGCAATATCTCCTCGCCGCTGCGGCCCTTCGCGCGGATCAGAAAGACGCGTCCAAAGCGGGCTTCGTAGCGGGCGTTGCCTTCACGCAGCGCCCGGGCAAGAGCAGCATCGCGGTCATTCACCGCCCCCTGCTCCTGGCGCGACAGCGCCGCCTCCGCCGCTGAACCCGCTGGTTTTTCCCCGATGCGCGGATGGGCGCTCAGGGCTTGCGCCAGCGCCGCTTCGTCCCAGTTTTGCATCAGCGATTTCGCCGTACTGAACAATTCGTCCCGGCTGGCGTAAGGCCGCCCGTGAACCAGCGCATCGGCCCAGCAGGGAAGCGCCACGCAGGGGTGAATCAGCGCTAACGCCTGTTCATGGGGAAGATGATTGAAGTCGTGCAGTGCGATCATAGTGTCTCCTTTATTGTCCTTCTCCAGGCTATTGCACAAACCACGCCACCCTGAGCACAGGCGTGAAACAGTCGATTCCACAAGGTCGACCAGGAAATTTTTGATTCATAAAAAGGCACGCTCACCGCGTTTACGCACCTTAGCAGTGCAAACGTCTCCCTTACAACGCCGTTTTCGCCATGCTGCAGCCTGGTACGCAAATTGCTGACTGTCTTTACACCCTGCAAAAGGAGAGAAGCATGAAAGCAATCGTTATTGGCGCGGGTATTGGCGGCCTGAGCGCCGCCGTCGCGCTGAAGAAAGCGGGCATCGACTGTACCGTGTTTGAAGCCGTAAAGGAGATCAGGCCCGTCGGGGCGGCCATCTCCATCTGGCCTAACGGCGTGAAATGCATGCAGCACCTCGGCATGGGCGACATCATCGAGACCTGGGGCGGGCCGATGCGTTTTATGGCCTACAAGGATTACCGGCGCGGCGATACCCTGACCTGCTTTAGCCTTGCCCCGCTGGTTGAGCGTACCGGCGGGCGCCCCTGCCCCGTCTCGCGCGCTGAGCTTCAGCGCGAAATGCTGGACTTCTGGGGTCGCGACAAGGTGCAGTTCGGCAAGCGCGTCGAAGGCGTCCATGAAGACGACGCGGGCGTGAGCGTGACCTTCACCGATGGCACCACCGCCGCCGGCGATTTCCTGATTGCCGCCGACGGCAGCCACTCGGCGGTTCGCCCGTACGTGCTGGGATACACCCCGGAGCGCCGCTACGCGGGCTATGTGAACTGGAACGGGCTGGTGAAGATTGACGAAGAGATCGCCCCGGCGCACCAGTGGACCACCTTCGTTGGCGAAGGCAAACGCGTGTCGCTGATGCCCGTCTCCGGCGGACGCTTCTATTTCTTTTTTGACGTGCCGCTGCCCGCAGGCCTGGCGGAGGATCGCACCACCCTGCGCGCCGATCTCACGGGCTACTTCCGCGGCTGGGCACCGCCGGTGCAGAAGCTTATCGCGGCGCTGGATCCTGAAACGACCAATCGGATTGAAATCCACGACATTGAGCCGTTCGACAGCCTGGTGCGCGGCAACGTCGCGCTGCTGGGCGATGCCGGGCACAGCACCACGCCGGATATCGGCCAGGGCGGCTGCGCGGCGATGGAAGATGCCGTGGTGCTGGGGGAATGCCTGCGTGAAAACCACAACATCACGCTGGCGCTGCGGCAGTACGAGGCGCTGCGCTGCGACCGCGTACGCGACCTGGTGCTGAAGGCGCGCAAGCGCTGCGACGTCACCCACGGCAAAGATATGGCGTTGACGCAGGCCTGGTATCAGGAGCTCAAAGAGGAGACCGGAGAGCGCATCATCAACGGTCTGTGCGAGACCATTCAGGGCGGCCCGTTAGGCTGAACGCAAGAGGGACAACGATGAAAAGAGAACCGACCCCACCCGCCCACTGTACGTTTGAGCCAGAGGACTGGCTGCGTCTGGCGAAATGCTGGCATCCGGTCGCGCGCGCCTGCGACGTCGGTCCGGCGCCGGTCAAAGCGACGCTGCTGGATGAACAGCTGGTGATTTACCGCATTAACGACCAGGTCGTGGTCGCCCGTGACGTTTGCCCGCACCGCGGCGTGCCGCTGACGCTCGGCTTTCACGACGAGCACGGGATTATCTGCCCCTATCATGGCTTACGCTTTGGGGAGGACGGACGCTGCAACCGTATTCCGTCCAGCCCCGACCAGCCCGTTCCGGCGAAGCTGAACCTGATTAACTACGCGGTCGAAGAGCGGTTCGGGCTGATCTGGGCCTGCCTGGCCTATGATCCGGAAAACCCCGCGCCGCTGCCCACCATGCCGCACTGGGATGACGACGGATTTCAGCAGATTAACTGCCCGGCGTTTGAGGTGAACGGCTTTGCCGGACGTCAGGTAGAGGGTTTTCTGGACGTGGCGCACTTTGCGTGGATCCACACCGAAACCTTTGCCGACCCCAATAATCAGCTTGTGCCTGCCTATCAGCCACAGGAGACGCCGTTCGGCTTCGTGGCGGATTACTGGAGCGCCGTGAGCAACTATCCCGCCAGTTCCCCCGTGCAGGCGCCAGAAGGGTTCCAGTGGTTGCGCCATTTTGAAATGCACCTGCCGTTCACCGCCACCCTGACGATTCATTTTCCGGGTGAATCGCGGCTGGTGATCATGAACGCCGCCTCGCCCGTCTCGTCACGGGTGACCCGCATGTTCGCGCCCATCGCGCGCAACTTTGATCTGCATATTCCGGTGGAGGACGTGCATGCCTTTAACCTGCGCATTTTTGAAGAGGATCGCCTGATGGTGGAAACCCAGCGCCCGGAAAGCTTGCCGCTGGACCTGACGCTGGAGGCGCATATCCCCGCGGATAAAAGCTCGATTGCCTATCGTCGGGGGCTGAAGAAAATGGGCTTTGGCGAGTTTTTCCTGGTATGACGGAGGCCAATATGCTGAGCGTAATTGTTGACGGGCTGTGGCGCGAGGGCGACAAAAGCCTCGCCGTCAGGCTGGTGGCTGATAACGGCGACGCGCTGCCGGCGTGGCAGCCCGGGGCGCACGTTGATGTCCACCTGCCCTGCGGCGTGGTGCGCCCGTATTCCCTGACCGGAGCATGTGGGGACGAGAGCTATCTTATTTGCGTGGGGCGTGAAACCGCCTCGCGCGGCGGGTCGCGTTACGTTCACGAGACGCTGCGTCCCGGGCAGAAGCTGATGATATCGGCTCCACGCAACCTGTTTCCGCTGCAGCAGGCAGAGCGGGTTTTGCTCCTGGCGGCGGGAATTGGCATTACGCCGCTGTATGCGATGGCCCTGCAGCTGAAGGCGACCGGAACGCCGTTCACGCTGCATTATTACGTCAGAAACCGGGAAAGCGCGGCGTTTGAGCGCGAACTCTCCCGGCTCGGTGGGTGCCTCATTCATACCACCAGCCCGCGCACAGCGCTGGCGGCACATCTCCTCGCAGCCGAATCTGGCCTTCACGCCTGGGTCTGTGGTCCGGCAGGTTTTATGGAAAAAGTGCGTGAGGTGGCGGCGGCAAAGGGATGGGATGACGCCCATCTTCACAGCGAGGCGTTTCAGCCCGTTGCGCCCGCCGCAGGCGGTGAAGCCGGGGAGATCTTCACGGTCAAACTGGCCTCCACCGGGGAGCGCTGGCCGGTGCCTGCGGATAAAACCATCGCCCAGGTGCTGCAGGAAAATGGCGTGACGGTCCCGCTTTCCTGTGAGATGGGGATCTGCGGCGCCTGCCTGACGCCGGTGATTGACGGTGCGGTGGATCACCGGGATAGCGTGCAGTCGGAGGCGGAAAAAGGCGCAACGGACCAGCAGGTGGCGCTGTGCTGTTCGCGAAGCTATTCCGGGGAGCTGGTGATTGGGCTGTAAAACGAAAAAACCCTGCGATATTGCTATCGCAGGGTTTTCGAATTTGGCGGAAGCGTAGTCCGCCATGTTAGTGTCCGTCTAACTCTAAATAAAGACTAATTTTTAAATATAAAACAATATGTTGTCATTATTGAGTGTTCGGTACTGTATTGCTAAACAGTCTAAAATCTGTCATTTTATGCACCACCCAATGCACCACGATGAAATATTACTTATGCCAAAGAAAGCTAAAGAACTGTCTGCACTGGCTGTTTCTAAACTTAAGGCCGATGCAGAATATTACGTTGGTGGCGCTGATGGCCTATACCTTCGGATTATCGGACGCTCACGAGTTTGGGGCTTGCGTATTGTAATGGGAACCCGCATCAATAAAGCAGGCAAAACAGTTCCCCGCCGCCTCAACATGGGGTTAGGCCCCTATCCCGAAATTTCGTTGTCAGAAGCGCGCGATAAGGCGCGTGAACTGCGTAAGCAGATCCGTAATGGCGTTGATCCCCTTGCAGAAAAACACGCTCGAAAAGCGGCTCAAGAAGCTCTGGCACGTAAGCAAAAGACATTTCGTGAATGCGCTGAAGCCGTGATAGAAATCAAAAGTAGTGAGCTAAAGAATAAAAAGCATGTGGCGCAGTGGCGATCGACACTGGAAACCTATGCCTACCCGTTCATTGGGCAAAAAGTGATTGGTGAAATCACAAAAGTTGATCTTCTGGCAATACTGGAACCAATCTGGTTAACCAAGAATGAGACGGCTAGCCGTCTTCGTGGTCGTATTGAAGCCATCATCGATTACGCAAAGGCTAAAGAGTATTTTGAAGGTGATAATCCAGCAGCATGGAAAGGCATGTTGAACCCCCTGCTCCCTTTACCAAGCAAAGTGCAAAATCAGAAACACCATGCGTCATTACCTTATGAAGAAATCGGTTCTTTTATGTCTGAATTGCGCAAACGTAAAGGAATCTCAGCCCGTGCGTTGGAGTTTTCTATCTTGACAGCTTCTCGCTCTGGTGAAGTTCGTGGCGCAGAGTGGTCAGAGATCGATCTGAAAGGTAAAACATGGACGATTCCCGCCAGTCGTATGAAAGCAGCAAAAGAACATCGGGTTCCTCTATCTGATGCTGTTGTTGCTCTGTTAAAAGATTTACCACGATTAAAAGATAACAATCATGTATTCCCTGCCCCTCGCGCTGAAACGCTTTCTGATATGTCATTATTGGCTGTGTTGAAACGAATGGGACATAGTGGCTTAACGCAGCATGGCTTCCGTTCTACTTTCCGCGAGTGGGCTGGTGAAACAACGGACTATCAACGTGAGGTTATTGAACATGCTTTGGCTCACCAGTTGGCAGATAAGGCTGAAGCAGCGTATCAACGCGGGACGTTATGGCCTAAGCGTGTGGCGTTGATGGATGAGTGGTCGGGCTATTGTCTTACCCATGTTTAGCTGTTCTGTCTGAATATACCATCAACAAAGCCCTTCGCAATATGGGCTATGACACGAAGCAGGACATCTGTGGTCATGGTTTCTGCACAGTGCCTTAATTGAGTCTGGCTTATGGTCAGAAGATTCAGATGAGCTACAAGGAAAGCAACAGCTTCAGCACTGCCATACCCATAAGGCCAAGCACCTTGACCAGCGCCGTCTGATGCTTCAGTGGTGGGCTGATTATCTGGATGCCAATCAAAACGATATGGTCAGACCGTTTGAGTTCGCAAATAATCCGCTGTAAAATCATGACCTGAGATCTATAGTAAATTTGACATTAAAACTTACTATAAATAATAAATTATGGTATCCATACTAAAGGAAATATAATCAATGGAGAAGGAAATTCCACTTTATCAAAACGAGTATGGTTTACCAAAAGATCGGGCAGCGGAAATCCGTAGAGCTTATCAGTATCAAGATTCTGTTGGCGCTCAACTTTTGATTCTCTCAGTTAAAAATAATTATTATACAGAGGTATGGTTCGAGCATTACGAAGATATCATAGCATAAACAGCAGATGGATATATCGATGTTTATCGAGTGAAAACAAAAATTTCTGATTCTAAATGGAAATCCAATGATGCTGAAATCATTAAAACAATCAGCAGATTCTGTGAGTTAGAGAAGCTACATGGGCAAGTCATTCAAAAATATTTTTTCCATTCAAATAACGATGTATATATACCTCAATCAACATCTACTATCCCAGAAGAAATAGTAAAAAGCCCTTTAAAGATAAAAGAATTATTTGCTTGTACGGAAATGGATGAGAAGTTGACCCATCTATTAAATAAATGGGTAGGGAGAATTGACCAACCATACGACATATTGGTTAACGTATTAGCTAAAATAGAATTTATCAAAGGGAAATCACTCACAGGATTTCAATATGAGATTACTGCAGATTTAGCAACCCTACCAAAGATACGAAACCTCCCCCATAACAAAATAAAAAAATTGAGTGATAATATATTAAATATTATTAATAAAGCAAATTCTCTTGACACAACCGCTACTGACTCCTATTTGTCAATAATAGATACTAATGGTTTAAGTAAAAATCAAAACTTAAGTAAGAGAGTGAAGGTTTCTGCAATAAAAAAACTAATTAATGCTGAAAGCAATAAAATAAAAATTAAAAAAATAGTAAGAATACTATCTGTAGCTATTGTGATTATAATTCTTTTCATTATGGCATTTTTAAATTTTAAACCTGAAAGCTTACTTGAACGTTCTGTCCGAATCATCAGCTCATCAACAAACAGAATTACTCCACCAGAGTTTGATGAAGCTATTTCTGCTATTAGAAGTTATAATTTATCTCTTGATGGCATTGATTTATCAGGTGCAAATATACAATGCAAAAATATGTCTAAATTAAACATACACCGTGGCATCCTAACTAATTTAATGGGTACAGGTGTAAATTTTGACAACTCGAAACTTTACTTTACTCAATTTAATCAAAGTGAACTTAACGCTAGTTCCTTCAAAAATACGGTGATGGATGGAGCTAATTTTAAGGATGCAAATATGATTGGTTCATCCTTAAACAAAGCAATTGCCCGCTTTTCAAATTTCAGTAAAACAACTCTTAATGGCGCAAATCTGTCTGGCGCAGATTTTTACCAATCAAATTTCAATAGTGCTGATTTATCCCTATCTGAACTCAAATCAGCAAATTTACAGCACTCTATATTAACAAACGCGAATCTAACTGGAGCAAATATTACAAATACAGATTTAAGGGATTCTATAGGCTTGAAACAAGATATGTTAGATAAAGCTTGTTTTTCTCCTAAACAGCCACCATTGATCTCTCCTCCTTTAACTCTCCCCAAACAGAGTTGCTATAAAACAGAAGCAGAACATGATGATCGATATGTTCTGCAATATGGTCTTAAAGTCACAGGGATGATGGCAGTCATTAATGGATTTTGTGATAAGGGGAAATTAATTGACAGGCCTTCAGATGTATCTGGTAGACCTGACTTGAATATAGAAATAAATATTGCCCCAAATGCCAGATAATAAAAATAACTATAAATAATTGGATGAAAACTATAAACCAAGTTGAAAGAACTACAAAATTTGAATGAACGTATAGAAAACAAAATAGATCATTTAAAATAACACAACTAGAAAATGAAGAAACCAATAGGATTCAAATAAAGAAGAGTGCCTTCCGGCCCTTTAAGGGAACTCTCCATTGGAGAGAATACATATCCCTACACTGGGGACAAATAAATCAACCCGTTAGGGCTGTAAACAACTCCCCATATATAGGGCAATCAGACACTTCATGAAGTCAATATTCACAAGGAACACTTATTAGATACAATATTAAATATTGATTGTCAAATATATTTATCTATCCAAATAAAAAATTATCATAGCCACTCCAAGAAAATAAACTGATCGCAATACCGCTAATCACCTAATTACATGTATATAATCTTCTGTCTGGCTCTCTACAGTTACTTCCACCATTATTACATTCATTTCCTCGATATCTTGACACTTCTATTTGTTTTAGGCGATTAGGGTCGTTCGGACAAGAACAACCTCCGGTATCTTTATTTGGAACATAACACTTCCCCTCAACAACAATAAACATCCTATTTACACTTCCGCCCCCTTCTTTCCACACACCATTAGTACAAGATAATATAGAACCATCAACTGCTCGACCTTGTAAACCATTAGGAGAACATCCATTTCCAGCATAGGCCACTCCATTTAGTTGAAGATATTCTCCAGCTGTTGTTCTGCCACCTGACACAACCCCACCAGCACCATAAACTTGTCCAACCGCATCAATATTTCCAGTAGAGTGAACATACCCACCATAAACACCTGCCGCTGTTTGAATATTTTTACCGCCATATGCCTGTATAGTGTTTGCATCTGTCATATTCCATCCACCGCCCCACTTCTGGAAATATACACCACCATCGCCCATTGTTCTGAACCAGTTCTGCGTGTAGGATTCACCACGAGACGTGAGCGTAGTACCTGAAACAGTGTTATTTGAATTGATAGTTCCATTTACTTGAGCATTACCTCCAACGTTCAAATTTACTCCAATATTTGTATCTCCGGTAGAATGCAATGTGTTTGTTGTTATCGTTCCTGCTGCTGTTATATTTCTGGCATTATTTATGTCCTGATTATCCATGTTTAAATTACCTGTCATAGGTAATGTGCCATCACGGCGCAAATACACTGAGTACATTGAAGAATCGTATCCAACACGATACGCCAGTAGACCCGCTGCGGTAATATTATTAAAAGCTGATGATGTCTCTGTCCATGCCCCCTGTAGACCTGATACTAAAGCAGCTGATTTCGTCATTCCACTATCAATACCAGCAACTTGCATAGCCTTTCCTAACAAGTCATAACGATACCTCTCGCCTTCCAGCCAAGGAGAGGTTGTTGTAATAAGACCATTGATAACATAGTTAGGAGCTGTTCCTGAACGTTTTAACATTATCTTGTAAGAAGACTTTTGCATGTTAACGCCTGTATAACCTACAGGTAGAAACCCTTCGTTTACTAACGTTTGATATGTAATTTCACAACCATTAGAGGAACATGTTCTTGGTCCCGGATCACTGGACTGACTGCTACTTGATGAAAGTGTTGATAATCTGTCATAGTGGATACTAATATAGCGATTTACCGCCTCTCCTACCTGTTTTATCTGATTACCAATAGTATCAGCCATCATGTTTTCTTGATTAGTTTTCATGTCTTGAAATTTTACGAAAGCAATCACTGTTCCAATACCTAAAACTAATGTTAGCTCCAATAAAGAAAACCCCTTATTTTTTATTCCTTTCATTTTTATCATCCTCTTTGACCCCATAATCAATTAATTAACAAAAATAAAAAATTGGTCAATGGACGTTGTGTTATTTATGATAAAAACAGATTATTAAAACCCAATAGTATTTATTATGGGTATGAAATGACATCAGTCATTTTTAATTGACTTTTTGCTATGCCATTCTGTTAATAGCCCGTAAACTCAACAAGCCAATATTTATACTCCAAATTATAACGTTTGCACTCATTAAGATTAATGCGGTATTATCAAGTTCACCAAGTCGCACATTCATATCCTTATTATTTAATAATAGCACAGTTGTTATTCTTGTCTGCCAATCATATCTGCAAGAAATCTTTTCCCAAGTATCTGAAATTTTATCTTATCTTCAGCACTTACGCTTTGAAAATATAATATTAGTCCAAGTACAAACTCCTTATCGACGTCTTCAATTTTGCAACCATTAGCTTTAGCAACTTCTGCTCCAAGAATGATCTTCAAACGTGTCTCGGCACTCTTTGTTAATAATTTTTCTTTGGTCTTGAGACGATTCAAACGCATCTGTGCTGAAGCTATTTTTTGCTTTACTGTTTTTTCTGTTCGTGGTTTTCTACTGTTATCAGTATCACTCATAATTACTTCTCCTTTTAGTTGTTAAAAACATGAAATACAATTAATAAAGGAAAAGGTCAAATCACAGACAGAAGGTTGAGCAGCGCAAGATGATTGTTCCAAACAATCACCTGCTGAACAGGCTTGTCCTGTTAATAATGGGATTCATCCCAAAAAATTGTGTTTTGGTTTTAAAAATAAGCTAACAACAGGGTCAACATAAAAATGTGCAACACATCCGAGTGCAATCACTAACTTAAAATGTCTAATACTCTCCGCGTTACTTATTTTATCAAATCGATGAAAACAATTTCATCTGTTATCTTTTGATTCTGATTTCTGTTCTTAACCTGTTAATTGTGCAACATGTAAAATTGATTTTTATTTTCCCTTTTTATCTTAATTCAGTTTTCCCGCCTTACGGCGGGAGGGAAATTACTCTTTTGCCCTTATGGGCGCTCTCTAAAACCAAAAGCCACGATATTTACGTAATACCTCAGCCGTTCGTCTGATTTCATCCTCAGTAATTTCACAGTCAGTAAAACTAGAGTTATTATTTAACTATAGAAAAACTTTTTACATAGTCGTTATTTTTAGCTCCTTTAGGAGATATAAAAATAAAGCAATGCCCACATATACACTCACTTCGTGAGCGTGTGGGGTCTACCGACGGTTGCCTGCCGCAGGCTAAAAGCAAGGTCAACGTCAACACCAAAGTTTTTCTTGCGAAAAACTAAAACCAGCATAGTCGCATGGGAGATTTATATTTTGGTTTTATATTTAAATTTATATTGAGGTTGTTTTTATTGTATGGCTATTTTTCATCTTGATTTTAAAATTGTGAAACGTTCAGAAGGTAGGTCTTCCGTTGCGAAGGCTGCTTATCATGCTCGTACACGCATAACAGATGAAAGAACAGGTGATACGTATGATTATAGTCGCCGTACCGATTTATACGGGCATTTCATATTAGCACCAGTTAATGTTCCTCAACATATTGTAAAAGACTCCACAACATTATGGAATGAAGTTGAAAGAGTTGAGCGCCAACAGAATGGTCAGACAGCCCGTTATTTCGATGTTGCCATTCCCACCGAGTTAAATAATGAAGATAAGAAAAAGCTTGTCCTTGAATACTGTCAGAAAAATTTCGTTGATAAAGGCATGATTGCCGATATCGCTTTCCATGATCTCGATAGCGATAATCCTCATGCTCACGTTATGTTGACATTAAAAACCATAGGCCCGGAAGGTTTTGGTAAAAAACAAAGAAGCTGGAACGACAGAAAAATGTCTGTGCTGTGGCGTGAATCATGGTCAACTATGGCTAACAGCTACCTCGCTGCCGCTGGTTCATCAGAACGTATTGACCATCGCTCTCTCCAAGCCCAGCACGAAGAAGCGTTAGAAAAAGCAGCGATAGCTTTAGATAATGAAGAAAAAGCGCTATGGCTTGCTAAAGCCGCTGAAATGAACCGCCCTGCCATGAAGCGTATTCACAGTGCCAAATGGCGTAGTAAAGCAGCTCAACAACAGCGTGCTGCTGAACAGGCTGTTCGTGATGCTGCCAAGCAAGAAGCGGTTGAAGTCTACAAAACATTCAGTGAACTTGACCTTGAAATCGTCGTTGATGTAAGAAGCTTTACGATTACATATCTTGCTGAACCAGAAGAAATCATATTACCTGAATCCCGTACCGGCTCATCGGACGCTGAAGCACTGAAACCTGTTCTGGTCGCTCCGGCTCCTCATACAAGAGCCAGAGGCGTTAAATCCTATCGTGATAAATCCAAAGTCAGTAAGGTTGTTGCTGGTAAGAAACCATCGGTCAGTATTTCTGATTCTGGAACAAATACTATCCTGAAAACATCCTCCTCTCAAAACCAAAACAGGGCATCCAGAAGCGCCCCTGAACGTGTCATGAGGAAACAGACTACTCCACATCAGGATAATATATTTAAACGCTTTACAGCACTATTGGTTAATTTTATCAGGGATAAATTCATATGGGCTAAAACAGACAAAACTAAAATTGATATTATCAGTGAAGAACATGATAAACGTATTGCTAAAAACTACATCTATGATGAGGTATTAGGCTATCCTGTTCTACGCACTGAATATGAGAAACGAGCTAAGTTTAACCAAGATGACTACAAGCCAACACCGGATGAGATCAGCCGTTTCCCAAGCCGTACGAAGAATGAACAGCCGCAAAGCGATCACGATATAGATCTCACTCTATCTATACTATTACACACCATTGACAAAAAAACGTCGGTATCCAAACTCACACTCAAGAGTAATAAATAATAGTGCAGAGATGTCACCTGTTTTATATTGAATATTACATATCGAATTTTATAGGGTTTAAAAAGTATGTGTATATATATTTATATGCGAGATTTAATATTTACACCAATAACAAGAGAAGAGAGATTAATCACTCCATTATTATTATGTTAGTTCGTAGTCTTAAAAATCACTGGCATATTTCAGTTGGCTCAGATAAAATAAATGATTATATATAATAGAGTCATGGTTATGGAGTCGTATAATGATTAAGAAAAATTATCTTTCATTTCCCGAATATGATTTAAAAGAAATATTAAAATCAAGTCAAGAAAATAAATTAGTGTTTTTTATTGGTTCCGGATTTTCAAAGTTCAGTGAGACCGAGTTAATAAAAATACCAAATTGGTCTGAGTTAATTGATGAATTAAAAGAAGATTTAAACCTCCCTAATGAAAATGATTTTCTTAAAATAGCTCAGCTTTACTTCCTTAAGTATGGACAGCATTCATATACACAGAAAGTAAAATCAACCATCAAAAAACTAGAGCCCAGCGCATTCCATAGAAATCTATTTGATATAGCACCTCATTATATTATCACCACGAATTGGGATGATTTACTTGAGAAAACAGCTCAGGATATGGGGTATGCTTACGATTTAATTAGTTCTGATGTAGATCTAGCACAAAGCCAGCTAGATAAGAAAATAATAAAAATGCATGGTGATTTTAGACAGCATAATTTTGTATTTAAGGAAGATGATTACTTGCAATACAGCCAAAACTTTCCTCTCATTGAAAATTACATCAAAGGGATTTTCTCAACGAGCACAATAGTTTTTCTAGGCTATTCATATAGTGATTATGATTTAAAACAGATTGTTTCTTGGGTTTCTAACATATCTAAAGCAACACCTAAAAAATACTTACTCCAAAAGTCATTTGACGACGCTCAGGCTCATTATTTAAAAAATCATGGAATCTCTTTATTGACCCCCATCAATTATAACAATAGTTATCAAGATGTTTATTTTAATTTTTTTAATGATCTTAAGACTGTTCGTAATCAAAATGAGCTTTTAAAAAAACAAACAGAGGTCTTGAAGGCAAGATTGGTGAAAAGCTCACCTGGCTCGCCGGAC
>OKEE01000240.1_pt1 | contig 30612 bp, 28 predicted proteins | sample 1611071 | NCBI WGS metagenome assembly OKEE01 (sample SAMN04436708, study PRJEB24849) | human gut metagenome | biome: human gut; feature: NICU; material: stool | host: Homo sapiens | place: USA: Saint Louis, MO | collected 2010-09-07 | reverse complement strand
AGGTCGATGTGGTCGACGATGTTCTCGCACAGGAAACGCCAGTAGGACTGCGGGTGTTCGCGCGGAACTCCGACGTACTCATCGAGCTGGAAGAACTGTCCCTTGGCGAATGAGAGTGTGCCCGTCTGGTGACGCGCGACGAGTTCGCGGTACAGCGGCACGGGTGATGATCCTGTCGCAGTGCCCAGCACTGCGGTGGGCTTGTCTGCGTACAGTTTTTCGATCAGGTCTGCACCCAGGGATCCGATTTCTTCCTCGCTCGAGGCGACGTGGATCAGCATTCCAACTCCTTCGTAGTTGTGTGTCATTGACGAGGGCGACGCAACGCCCTGACAAATGGGTCACCCCTCATTGTAGAAGTTCGCCCACGTCCCGGCCTGTGCCAATGGGCCCGGGGCCGTGACGTGGTTCGAATGTCACAGGTGGAGGAATTCACGCAGCTGCTCGCACGTGGCTTCGGCTTCTTCCCTGGTCGGCATCTCGCAGAAGATACGCAGCAGCGGCTCGGTGCCGGAGAAGCGAGCGATGATCCACCCCTGGTCGAAGTAGACCTTGCAGCCGTCCTTGTAGGATACTGACTCAACTGGCCTGGTGAATTCAGGCAGTTTCTTGTCTTCCATCAGTGTCTTGAGGATTTCGAGCTTGCGTTCGGGTGCGAATGCAAAGTCGGTTTCCGCCATGTAGTGCGGCGGGAACTGTCCGGTGATTTCGTGGTAGATCTGGCTCATGGGCTTGCCGATCACGGCGATCATCTCGACCAGCAGTGCGGCCGCATAGATGCCGTCCTTGCCGTGGATGTGTCCACGCACGGTGATGCCGCCGGAGGATTCGCCACCCAGGATCGCATCTGTTTCCAGCATCTTCGAGGACACCCATTTGAATCCGACGGGCACCTCGTAGCAGGTCTCACCGAACTTTGCGGCCACTTCGTCCAGCAGTGAGGTTGTGGCGACGTTACGCACCACCGGACCTTTCCATCCCTTGTATTTGAGCAGGTAGTAGTACAGCAGGACGAGCAGCTGGTTCGGGTGCAGGAATTCACCCTGGTCATCGATTACGCCGATACGGTCGGCGTCGCCGTCGGTAGCCAGTCCCAGCGCACAGTTGTTGTCCAGAACGTACTGTGTCAGAGCGTCCAGCGTGGCTTTCGTCGGCGCCGGCATGCGTCCGCCGAACAGTGTGTCGTGGCGGTCATGGATCGTGTCCACTTCGCAGCGCGCGGTCATCAGAATCGTCTGCAGCGAGGTGCGCGAGACGCCATACATAGGGTCGAGGGCGATATGCAGGTTCGCTTCACGGATCGCCTGCATATCGATCTGTTCGCAAATCGAGTCGATATATCCGTTGAAGGGGTTAATTTCAGTGATGGCGCCACTGTCCAGCCCAGCCTGGTAGGTGACCGAGGGGATCTGTTCTTCCCCTGCGCCTTCAATGGCTTCCATGCGGCGTTCGATGTCAGCGGTGACATCTTCGTTGGCATCCTTGCCGCCCTCGGTAAAGACCTTGATGCCGTTGTAGATGGCGGGGTTGTGGGAGGCGGTGATCGCCATGCCGTAGGGCAGTCCCTGGTTCTTGACCGTCCACATGATCATGGGTGTGGGGGCCTGCGTGATGCGGATGACCTGGCAGGTGATTCCTTCACCGGCAAAGACTTCGGCCGCCCACGAAGCTGCCAGATCCGACAGGAATCGCCTGTCGTAGCCGATGACCAGGCCTTTTTCTGCGTTGTTTTCGTCTTTAATGCGGCTTGCCAGCGCTGCACACAGGAGGCGAACGTTGTGGCGTGTGAACTCGTCGCCGATAATCGCGCGCCAGCCACCTGTACCGAAATGAATTCGTGACATCATGTCCTCTTGAATTGAACGGACAGACACTGCAGGGACGCCCTCGTCAATTCGATGGCCGCCCCGCGGTCGTTCCATCATTGTCAGTGAGTGACACATTTTACCCTCCTCGTCTTGACACTTCAATGAATCTTGCCCACCTTCGTTTTTCCACGCATCATTGCCGAGGCAGTCCTGCGCTACCTTCTGCGATCCCACTACACTGGAACCGGCACTTTGCTGGAAGGTTTGATCACGCCTCGACGTCCACAGGAGGATGACATGGCACAGGCACATCACAAAGCGGTTATTTTGGCGCGCGGCCTCGGTTCGCGCATGCGCAAGGATTCTGGGGACACGCAGCTGTCGGCTGAGCAAAAGCGCGCAGCTGATTCCGGTGTCAAAGCCATGATTTCGGTGGGGCGTCCTTTCCTCGACCACGTCATGAGCACCCTGGCCGACGCCGGTTTCACTGACATTTGCCTAGTGATCGGCCCTGAGCACGACATGATTCGCGACTACTACGATTCGGTGGACAAGCAGCGCATCACCGTCAGCTACGCGATCCAGGACAAACCGCTCGGCACGGCGAACGCGGTGCTCTCTGCTGAGGATTTCGCGGCCGGTGAGCCAATCCTGGTGCTCAACTCGGATAACTTCTATCCCGTTGATGCTCTGCTCCAGCTCGCACAGGTCGACGGGTCGGGTCTTGCCGGTTTCACGCGCGAGGCGATGGTGGAGCGTTCGAACATTGCGGCTGACCGTATTGCGGCTTTCGCGCTGGCAACGGCCGATGCGGACGGCAACCTCGATGAGCTGGTGGAAAAGCCCGATGCCGCCACGATTGAGCGCCTGGGTGAGGGTGCGTTGATTTCGATGAACTGCTGGAAGTGCTCGCCGGCAATCTTCGAGGCAGCCCGCACGATCAAGCCGTCTGCTCGCGGTGAGTATGAGATCACCGATGCTGTACGTCAAGCCATTGCCGATGGTGATTCTTACGCGGTGATCCGCTGTGATGAGGGCGTACTGGATATGTCGAATCGCGGCGATATCGCTTCGGTGGCGGCAGCACTGGAGAATCACGAGGTCCGCCTGTGACTTCCTGGTTTGTTCCCGGCCGACTGGAAGTGTTCGGCAAGCACACGGATTACGCCGGTGGCCATTCCATCGTCGCGGCAGTCGATCGCGGCATTCGCGTCACGTTGGACGAGGGGGACTCGCCAGACGGTGGCATTTCAGCTCAGACGACCGCACTGCCGGATCGCGTTGAGGTTGGTGCAGGTGCGGCGAGCACTCTTCCTGCCGGCCACTGGGGTCACTACGTTCAGGCGGTGGTGGATCGCCTGACACTCAATTTCGGCCAGCTCAAACCTGCGCACCTGAGCTTTGATTCCGATTTGCCGTTGGCCTCCGGAATGAGTTCGTCGTCTGCGCTGGTCGTGGCGTCGGCGCTGGCTTTGATTGATCACAACGATCTGCGTGAGCGTGAAGAGTGGAAGGCGAACATTCACTCGCGCGCCGATGAGGCCGGATACTACTCGTGCTGCGAGAACGGTTTATCGTTCGGGTCGTTGGAGGGTGTGCGTGGCGTGGGCACTTTCGGTGGCTCGCAGGATCACACCGCCATGATGTGTTGCCACGACGGTCGGCTCACTGAGTTTTCGTTTTGCCCGATCCAGGAGCATCGTTCGGTGACACTCGACGACACGTGGACGTTCGTCGTGGCGGTCAGCGGTGTCCTGGCGGAAAAGACGGGCAGTGCGCGCGATTCGTACAACGCACTGTCGGCTCGGATTGCGGCAATTGTGACGCAGTGGAACAAGGCGACCAGGCGCGCAGATGCCAGCCTGGCTGATGCGTTGGCGTCCTCCGGAGATGCGGTGGAGCAGATGCGCCGCATACTTGCTGACGAGCCGGACCTGCTCACGCGACTGGATGCGTTCATCCGTGAATCGACCGTTTTGGTGCCGCAGGCACTCGATGCGCTGGATGTTGGCGATATCGATGCGTTTGGTGCTGCCGCTGATGCGTCGCATCGCAATGCGGATGAGAATCTGGGCAATCAGGTTCCTCAGACGAATGATCTGCAGCGCCGTGCTCGCGAACTGGGTGCGCCGGCTGCGTCGGCGTTCGGTGCCGGCTTTGGCGGGTCGGTGTGGGCGCTCGTGGAGCGCAGTTCGGCTGATGAGTTTGCGAGCGCCTGGATTGAAGGGTATCGCCGTGCATTTCCTGATGCCGGGGGCCGCGCGTCGGCTCTGCCGGTTCGGCCCGGAGTGCCTGCCCGCCGGGTGGATGGCCCCAACGACGCTTCTTTCTGACGACTGGCAGACGAGTGTGGGGCAGGTATCGCGTGCGATACCTGCCCCACATCGTATGAAGTGGCAACAGTGTTGCCGATCATGCCACCGTCAACGTGGCATCATCTTCACTTGTTCGAAACAGCCTTCTTCAGGGTCGAACCGGCCGAGATCTTCACGCCGTAGCCAGCGGGGATCTGGATTTCTTCACCCGTGCGGGGGTTGCGGCCGGTGCGGGCAGCGCGCTCAACGCGCTCCACTGACATGAGGCCGGTGACCTTGACCGGCTCACCCTTGGACAGTGAGTCGATCAGAACGTCCTGGAATGCTGACAGTGCGGCATCGGCTTGGACCTTGGTGAGGTTGGCGCGCTCAGCAATGGCGGCAACCAGTTCGGTACGGTTGACAGACATGTATATATCTCCTCTTGCAGTTCATTGGGGGTCACTGGACATGACCACTGAGAAAACCCTAAACAGTCCAACGGCCTTTTGTCAGGTTCAACACCACTTTTTGGCGATTTTCGTGGCGAATCTCAGTTTTTTGCGCCGCTTTTGGCTTTTAAACGGCGCAGCGGAGGCGTTTTGGCACCCTCAAGCACTCGTCCGGGCACCCTCGTCACTCGGCGTAAACCTGCAGAGGGTGCCCCGGCAGCGCGCTTTAGAGGCCTTCCGCCAGTCGGTAATAGACCTGATTCCAGCGCACGTGATCGGCGAAGGAACGTGCCGTCGTGTCCTCGTCGATGACAAGCAACTCCATCTGAGCCATAACAGCGAACATCTGCCACGTCTCGACGTCAATCTGCGTGGACATCGCCGTGTGGTGCGCTCCGCCGGCAGTGAGCCATGCTTCAACCGAAGTGTACAGGTCAGGCTTCGGCTTCCACATTGCCCGGGCAACCGGCAACTTCGGCATGTCATGCGGCGGCTCGATGACGTCAACAGCATTGGCAGTGAGGCGGAAGCGGTCACGCATATCGGCCAGTGACACCACGACTCCTGGCCGCGCATCAGCATTGAACACGAGGCGCACAGGGTCTTCACGATCCCCGATGCTGAGTGGGTGTATTTCGAGGCGCGGGCGCGACTGAGTCAACGACGGGCACACTTCCAGCATGTGCGCACCCAGGATCATTTCTTCGCCTTGGACAAGGTTATAGGTGTAGTCCTCCATCAAGGAGGCACCGCCCGGCAGACCTTCACCCATCACTTTGGCGATGCGCACAAGAACAGCTGTTTTCCAGTCGCCCTCGGCACCGAACCCATAGCCGTCTGTTGTCAGGCGTTGCACGGCCAGGCCGGGCAGCTGCCGAAGGGCTCCAAGGTCTTCGAAGTTCGTGGTAAATGCGCAGGCTCCGCGCGCTTCAAGGAATGAGCGCATCGCAATTTCCTGACGGGCGGCATACCGCAATGAGTCGTGACGTTCACCGTCTTTCTTCAGTTCAGGTGCGATGTCATACAGTTCGTCGTACTCGTCAAGGAGGGTGTCGATGTCAGCGTCACTGACCGCTTCCACTGCTTCGACAAGATCGTTGACTCCCCACGTGTTCACGGATACTCCCAGTCGGCGCTCAGCCTCGGTCTTATCCCCTTCGGTCACCGCGACGTTGCGCATGTTGTCACCGAAGCGCACGACGCGCAGCTCGTGAGCGGCAGCCCACCCGGCTGCGGCACGGATCCAGCGTGAGACTTTTCGAGCGACGTTCGGGTTGGATGCGTGGCCCACGACGGTGGTGCGTGCGACGCCCAGGCGCGCCAGGATGTAGCCGTATTCACGGTCTCCGTGAGCTGCCTGGTTGAGGTTCATGAAGTCCATGTCGATGCTGTCCCAGGGGATCTCCACGTCGGCCTGGGTGGCCAGATGCAGCATTGGCTTCGTGAGGACTTCGAGGCCGCGAATCCACATTTTTGCCGGTGAGAACGTGTGCATCCACGTGATGACACCGAGCACTGAGTCATCACCGGAGGCGTCCAGCATGGCGCGACGAATCGAGTCGGAATCCTTGAGCACCGGCTTCCACACAATTGGTGCAGGCATCAGCCCGGATTCGTTCAGCAGCGTCACGACCTGTTGCGACTGGTCGGCTACCTGCTTGAGGGTGTCTTCTCCGTAAAGGTCCTGGCTTCCGGTGAAGAACCAGACTTCGCGTGAGTCATAGAAACTCGTCATGAGTATTGTTCCTTAGTTTCATGATGTTGTGGTCAGTGCCTGCGCGTGCGGCTGGCCGACCTTGCTACTTGCTGTGTTGCCCATACACGTTTTGATAGCGCGCGTAGAGACTGTCGATTTTGTCCTGAGGGATTGCGATCGGCTCGCCCAGCTGTCTGGCAATGTGGACGGTTCGCGCCACTTCTTCAACCATCGCTGCGGCTTTGACTGCGGCCCGCCCATCTTTGCCGATCGTGAAGGGCCCGTGGTTCTGCATCAGCACTGCCGGGCTGCGAGAATCCTTCAAGGTATCCACAATTCCGCGCCCGATGGAGTCATCTCCGATCAATGCGAACGGGCCAACAGGAACGGGGCCGCCGAATTCGTCGCCCATCATGGTCAGCACGCACGGTATTTCTTCGCCGCGCGCTGCCCACGCGGTCGCGTAGGTGGAATGGGTATGCACGACGCCGCCCACTTCAGGCATGTGCCGGTAGACATAGGCGTGCGCCGCCGTGTCTGAGGAGGGTGAGCCCTCCCCCAGAATCAGGTTTCCTTCCAGGTCACACACCACCATCGCGTCAGCGTCCAGCTCGTCATAGGACACTCCCGACGGCTTGATGACGAGCAGGTCCTGGGAGCCATCTTCGGCTTCTCCTCTGATTCGCTGCGACACGTTCCCTGCCGTCCATACGATCAGCCCCCATTTGGGCAGTTCCGCATGAAGTTCAGCGACGAGGGCACGCGTCCTGGCTACACGGCTGGTCAGTTCAGCGCTCCACGTGTCCGGGTTTCGCACGTCCATTGAGTCCTCCACATCAGCATTCGTCTCGGTCGTAGTGTGAGCGCCGAGGGCGACTCGCCCACCTGATCATGCGTTGATCAGACATCGGCTTCGATGTCCTCCCCAACACGCCACCACGCCGTTTCTGCTTTGTTTGATCCGGTGAGGTTAACGTTAACACACTGTGTCCAGGAATGGAACCTTTTTCACGCAATCAATTTTCCAGATGCCACGCGACGAAGTGCGCCTCGTTCCCCTCGTCAATGCGCAGAAAGAGGCGGGGCGGCGGTGGAGGCGCGCACGACCAACTCAGGAGTGAGCAGCGTGGGCGCATCTGGGGCCCGGCCTTCCAACGCGTGCATCATGACGGTGACGACCGCCTCTCCCAGCCCGCGAAAATCCTGACGCACCGTGGTCAGCGGTGGCATGAAGTAGCGTGCGCCCGGCTCATCATCGAACCCGACCACCGACACGTCGCCCGGCACCGTTATGCCCGCACTGGTGAACGCGTTGATCAGGCCCAGCGCAAGCGGGTCATTTGCCGCAAAAACAGCGGTGGGTAAGGTGCCGTTCGCGATCGCTGTGCCAACCTCGAATCCGACAGAGGCTTCCCACCCTCGCGTGGAATAGACACAGGGCGTTAGCCCGTGGCGAGCCATCACGTCACGATAAGCCTTTTCACGCCCCTGAGCTTCGAACCAGTCGGACGGGCCTGCCAGGTGGGTGATCGCCGTGTGCCCGTGGCTGACCAGATGCTCAACCGCCAGGCGTGCCCCCTCATACTGGTCAACCGCGACCGGTACGACGCCCAGGGATTCTGCTGTGCTGGCCGACGTCACTGCCACCACGGGAACAGACACGCGGATCGTTCCCAGATCCTCCGCAATGTCTTCGATGGGAGCCAAAATAACGATGCCTTCAACTGCCAGGCCGAGCATGTGGTCGATCGCGTCGCCCAGCGTGTCAGGTGTACACGAATCAATCGGCGCCACGGCGAGGAAATAGCCGGCCCGGCTGGCGGCGAGCTCAATGGACACCAGCATGGACGTCGGGCCGTAGTGCGTTGATGTGGTGGTGATCAGGCCGAGGGTTCCGGAGCGGCGTGTCACGAGTGCGCGAGCCACAGAATTGCGGCGGTATCCCAACTGTTCAATGGCATCGAGGACCCGCTGACGCGTATCTGGTGCGACTTTTCCACTGGCGTTGAGGACTCGGGAGACGGTCTGATGCGACACCCCTGCCGCTGCCGCCACATCCATCATCGAGGGAGGTCGAGCAGAGTGATGCGCTATCACAACCACAGTCCTTTCTGTGAACAGATGACGCGACGCAATGTGCATGAAATCAGGAACGCGCGAGGCACAATACCGGATGGTGCACGGTGCAGGTCGAGCGTTCCCGTATCAGTAGTGTCTCACGAAATGGCGCAGATGTGAGCGTTCATATCGCTATTTGACTTCGAAATTACGCGCATGGGAGAATCTGCCTCTTTTCTCTTGCGCACGAGGCCTGGTAATGAGAAAGTAAACGTGTACCAATTCACATAACAAAGGAGGTTCGCTATGTCAGATCTGGAGAACACTTTCGACAAGGCTGCCGGTAAGGTCAAGGAAACTGCTGGAGATGTCAGCGGCGACAAGGATCTCGAGGCTGAAGGCAAGGTTCAGAACGCCGAAGGCAAGGCCAAGGACGTTCTGGAAAACGCCTCCGAAAAGATCAAGGGAGCTGCCGAGGATGCCGCTGCTGGCGCTCGCGCTCTGGCCGATCGCGCAAAGGACGCACTTAGCGGCGACAAGGGCGAGTGAGTTCACTTCTCACTTTCCCAATAAGGTCGCGCCGGGTGGCCCGTTGAGGTTCGACCGGGCGTGTGCCTGCTGAAAGTGTCGTGGGGCCTGCAGTCAGTAGACTGCGGGCCCCACGTTTATCAGGTCACGTGCCTGTCCGGAAGCACTGCCGCTACCGGCGCAAGCCGCTCGAGCATCACCTCGCCCCTCGCGAGCGTTATTTTGCGGCAACAGTCTCCAGTTCAGGATCCGGCTGGTGCGTGATGCGGTTACGCAGATCGCGGCGCACGATTTCAATGGACCACATCCACACGATGTGCCCGAAGAACTCTGAGAAGTGCTCAGCGAAGGGCTGCTCCCACGGGGCGGGCACAATGCCGATGGCGGGCATCAAAATGACATGGAAAACGATGTACACGACGATGCCGAATGCTGCGCCCTGCCACAGAGTGACCTGCTTGCAGACCTCAGCGAGCAGGCAGTACAGCAGTGCGAAGAAGATCGCGAACGAGAAGTGAATGATGAAGGAGTAGATCGGAAGCTCGTTGCCGTTATAGATCACCGACGTGTGGGACATGTCGGGTGACATTCCGAGCATTTCGAGTGTGGATTGCGGAGGATTGGTTGCATTGCGTTCAGGTGTGCGTGGTGGGAACGGAACTTCCCAGCCGAATTTCACGATGGCGGAGAAGAGGCCGGCAATCAGTCCGACGAGCGCCGCAACCTTGTAGTTACGCTGCTCTGGTTTTGTGGTCAACATGTACCCTCACATTTAGGCTGTTTCCAGGCGCGAAGGTTCACTGCGATCCGGTGACCACTATGCAGCGAATGCTCAGTAGCCTCCAGCCTCGCTGCGAATCTTGCGGGGCACGTGATGTCACGTGCTCAGCGATTATTATTCACCCTCACCAGTCATAATGACAAAATCTGCCCGCGCTCGGTTCAGCTTGTGCCGTGTGCTGTGGCCCGCTCACCCTCGTTCCTCATTGACGAGGGCGGCGCCACCACTCACGGGGCACCAATGATTACTGCAGTGCGGCGTTGATCTGTGCGCGCAGCTTTTCCTTAAGACTGGGCGCAGCCCACGAAATGTCTACTGCGTTGAGGCTGAGCTGGGCGAGGAACGCGTGGTCGACCTCGGACTCGTTAGCCAGGAGCTGGAAGTTTTCCGCAATGTAGCCGCCGAAGTAGGCGGGGTCATCTGAGTTGACAGTGACCTTGACGCCCCTGTCGGCCAGTTCCTTGATCAGCGGGACTTTGGAGCCGTCGGATACCCACGTATTCGACACAGGGCAGCATGTCAGGCCGATGTTGCTGTCCACCAGATACTGCACGAGTTCCGGGTCTTCGATAACGTTCGTTCCGTGGTCGATGCGGTCAACCTTGATGGTGTCGATAAGCTGGCGGATGTGATCAATGGAGTGGGCGATATCCACGTCGGCGTGCATGGTGAGCAGGAAGCCTTCGCGACGCGCGCGGGCGAACACCTCGGTGAACTTGTCTGGCGCATTTCCCGTTTCATCTGAGTCCAGCCCCACGCCGATGATCCAGTCCTTGTATGGCAGGGCTTCGAGCAGTGTTGCCATCGCGTATTCGGCCTGGAAGTCGCGCAGGAAGCACATGATGAGCGCGGATTGGATGCCCAGGGTGGACTCTGCTTCGAGCTGGGCGCGGTGCAGCCCGCTGATGACGGTGTGGAAGTCGATGCCGCGGCAGGTATGCGCCTGCGGGTCGAAGAACATTTCCACGTAACGCACGTTCTGTTCGGCGGCTTTTGTCAGGTATGCCAGGGCGAGGTCGTAGAAGTCTTCACTGGTGCGCAGCACGTTCATGCCGTCGTAGTAGGAGGCGAGGAATGAGGCCAGGTCGGTAAAGGCGTAGGACTGCCTCACTTCGTCCGGCGTGGATTCTTTCAGGGTGATTCCGTTGCGCTCGGCCAGTGCGAACTTGAGTTCGGGTTCGAGCGTGCCCTCGATATGCAGGTGCAGCTCGACTTTGGGCAGGTTGCGAACAAACGGCGAAATTTCCATGGCACTCTTCCTTCGGTGAACGTGCGGGGTGCTTGCAGCATGTCTGCCCGCAGAATATCTGTCCGCTCGGCGTCCTCGCAATACAAGCCTCGATGATAGCAGGGCCAAATATCCGATTTGTGTCAGTTACTGAGGCATTTTAAGAATCGGCTGCGCAACGCAGAAGGGTTTTCTGCTGACCAGAAAACGATGGCGCCGCCAGCGTGAGGTCCCATTCGTCACTGCGCTCACGCAGAGCGCTGACATCGTCGTTCTCAATCGTTTCCACTGTCAGGACGTGGTAGCTGTAGACCGCTCCAGTGACGTCTGTAAAGCAAAGGGCATCTCCGTCCAGAATCTGCGTGAGATCGCGGAATATTCCAGTCGTATTGGAGGCTTCGATGACGAGGTTGCCGTCTGCAGCATTTCCATATGTGGCAATGGGTTCTTCGGCCGCTTCGTCCGCTGGATAAACGTCGGCTCCATCGATGTGCCACGTATTTGCAGAACTGAAATAAAAAATGTCGAGATCAGCACGCACACTGCAGCTACGACAACTATCACTTCCAACGCACGTAAGACGAAGCGGGTCTTGCGCGAGTAAAAAAGTCTCGCAAGGATTTCCTGGTCTCCGGGCGACCTTGAGCAGGCTCATCATCGTATGGCATCTGGGCCGTATTCTCCATTGCGTTCTCCGCTTCGCGTGTACTCCAATGCCCCAATGGTACGTCGCAAGGGCTCAGCGAAAAAAGCTCCGTCATTCTCTGCAGGGCGTGTGATATACGTGGATGGTGAATTTTTGGACTCACTTCACGCGCCTGCTGCCTGGCGTGCTATACGCCTGTGCAGTCGCAGGTATTGCCTGGCTGATCAACCTGTTCGTGCCGTTGCTGTCTTCGATGCTGGTGGCGATCCTTCTCGGTGTTGCCGTGCGCAACACGAAACTGATTCCATCGATCTGCGAGCCGGGCATTGCCTTTTCAGCCAAGACTGTTCTGCGCGCCGGAGTGGTGCTGCTGGGCTTCCGCCTCTCACTACCCGCCATCGCGGCTCTGGGGGCCGGAACGATTGCCACGATCATCTGTGCCGTCGCGGTGACAATGGTGGCGGGGTATCTGCTGACCTACTTCATGCATGTCAGCCATGCGACCGGCATTCTGACAACATCGGGCACCGCAATCTGTGGAGCCTCCGCAGTTGCCGGCATCTCCCCCGTTGTTTCTGCGCGCAGTCACGAGGACGCCGATGATGCCGTGGCCACCGCCATTGCATGTGTAACGGTTTTCGGAACAGTCGCCCTCGTCGCTTTGCCGACGGCTGCCCACGCGCTGAACCTGACGCCCACGCAGGCCGCCGTGTGGCTGGGGGCTTCCATTCACGAGGTCGGCCAAGTTGTCGCGGCTGCGAATATTTACGACCCTTCCGTTTCTGACCTGGCAACGGCCGCCAAGCTTGGCCGCGTGGTATGCCTGGCAGTCGTGGTCGCAGTGGTGGGCATTGTGGAGCGCCGCGTGGTGGAAGTGCGCCATGAGCATGCGCACAAGGCAAGCTCGAGCACGCGCCCGCCTCTGGTTCCAGGGTTCGTCGTCGGATTCCTCATCGCCGTCGTCGTGGCCTCCCTGTTTACAGGCGTACCCGCTGCGAGCAGCGTTTTCAGCACCCTGGGCGGCACGATGGCCACGTTGTTGCTGACAGTGGCGATGGGCGCGATGGGTGCGGGTGTGAACCTGCGGAACGTGATTCAGTCAGGCGGGCGTGCGCTTGTGCTCGGCGTGATCCTCAGTGCATTGATCGCGGCTGTTTCGCTGGGGTGTGTGATCCTTCTGGTTGACTGACGGCGGCATTCCTGCTGGAGTGCCACAGCTTGTCTGGGCAGTAACATTGCGGAACACAATCGAGAACGCTTCAGTGATACAGAAAAAGCGGCTACCGCACGTGTTCTGCGCAGCGTGAACAAAGCCACCCAAGTGGCTCCTGTAAGAAGGCAAGAGGGACTGCTGCCGTGTTCGCTGGCTGTTTCTATCGTCGCCATCCGCGCACACCTCACCGCACGGTCTCGTCTGAGAAGACGCCACTATCGAATCAATAGTGTTGTCGTCTTGCTCGCCAGGTGAAGACTTATCGGCTGAGGTCAGATCGTGCTAGGAATTATGGGGGGTAACGCGTTGAGGGTCCATAGGTACGCGAAGGTCCCGTTTTCAACGAGGATGTAGATGCCAAGTCCGATGAATACGATCGGTACAATGATTCTCTCGTATTTTTCGACGGTCTCGCCGATAGCCGGTACGGAAGCCAGGCGCTGCGACAGCACGCATAGCCCCTGAATCCCCAGAGCGAAGACTGCAACGATAATCAGAATCTGGATGACGGTTTTTCCCGTGAAATAGGGGACGTAGATTCCGACGTTGTCTCCGCCCATTGCGAGTGTGAGACCGGCGAAAGCGAGGATTGTCGAGCCTTTCTTGCTCAGTTGTTCTTCTATCTCATCCTCGTCCACGTCCTCATCGACCAGAACCGCTCGTATGCCAAGTGCGATCGGAATGAGGCCCAGCAGACCGATCATCCATTCTTGTGGGATGAAGTTGAGAAACCAAGCCGCAACAAGGCTGACTGCCACGAGGATTCCGGTGCCAAGGTACTGCCCGAAATAAACTGATTTGCGGTGCTGTTTTCCCTGGGTGGCGAACAGGATAGTCAAAATGAACAGGTAGTCGATTGATGTCGACACGAATACCAGTGCGGCTGAAAGGATAATGTCCACAGCTTGCTCCTTCCATCTCGGGTTCGCTTGCAGCTGATGATGTGTTCGGATGGCCTACGGATAACGGAGCGAGCGCTGGGCCAGTGCGTGGGCCCGCGATCACCTACGCAGTCGCCTGTGCGTACAGGTCGAACAAGTGCGCGACGATCTTCCGCTCGTCACCGTCAAAGTCCACACCATACGCAGCTTCAACCGCTGCATCAAGTTCGTGATGGGCGCGGGTCAGCGCCGGGTACAGCCACGCATTGTCTGGATCGTACAGGTCAGCCAATGCTGCGCCCTGGTATTGATCCCGCGCATCAAGAACCGCCTGCGCCTTTTGCTCAACGAGTGCACGCTGCGCATCATTAGCCTGCGGCCACACAAAATTGTTGTACACGATGGTATTGGCGTAGCGGTAGCGCATTTCAAGACGACCTGCCACTGTTCGCATCCAGGCATTGTGGAATTGAGAGGTAAAAATGCCGAAATCATAGATTGATGCATCGGCGACAAAGTACAGCTGATTCCCGGGAATCATTCCATTGCTCACGAATCCGACCGGTATATACTTTCGACGCTCCGACGAAACCGGAGGCACACCAATGAATCGGTCTCCCTTCGGCGGTCTCACTTCATCAAAGAGCCACGGAGTTTCCGCCTTCTTCCGAGTGGCGGCCTTTGTCGAATTTTCTCTAAATTCTTTTACTTTGCGTACTCGTTCAAGAACATGCGGCATTGAGCGCAATTCCTGCGGCGTGCAATCAACAAGCCACAAACAATATCGTTTCTTACCTTTGATGAATTCTTCACCCATCGAGAAGCGGCGTATCCATTTTTCAGCCGCCGGTTCAACTTTCAGCAGCTTGTCTTTTTCATGCTCCCACATCAGGAGGTTTCCATTCTCAGTGGGTTTTCCTCCAGCACTCATGGGAGGCACGTCGCACAGCGGCTTGCTACGTCGTCCGATAAAGACATTCGCAGCGTCAACAAGATACCCATTGATATTGTCAACCGATCGTGAGACGCCCTCATCAATTTCCTGAACGTCAAAAAGCACCTTGTTTTTCCGCGCAACATAGCTGAAGCCGACGATGACGACATGGACGTGCGCCTGATCACTCGCCTCGTTACCCCACACAAATGATCGATGCGCAAAGTTGATGGTGATTCCGCGTTCGAAGAGCGGTCGCCACAATGGCGCCACCTGCTGACCCTGACAGATCGAATTCGTGGAGACAAACGCAGCTTCGATAGACGTCCCCTCCATGTAGTCCGCCGCTTTGCGGTACCAACCAGCGACATAATCCAGCAAACCGTGCTGCTTCATGCCGTCAAAGACCAGCTCCATATCTGCTCGCTGCTGAGCAGATATATTCGAGTAGCCGATGAAAGGCGGATTCCCCATAACGAAGCTGCATTGCTGAGCAGGCAGAACGCTCTGCCAGTCCATCGTCAGCGCATTGCCTTCGTGAATGGAAGCCGAATCTCGCAACGGGAGGTCGTCGATCTCACGCAAAATGATCGTCTCGGATTCAATGTTTGCCTGCAGCTCCGCAATCCACAGGGCCGTGCGCGCAACAGACACCGCGAAGTCGTTGATCTCAATCCCGTAAAACTGGTGCAGCGACACTTTGACCGGACTGTCTCCAACCTCCTCGAAGTCGAGCATCGTCTGGTTACGAAGCAGCTCGCCTATAACGACGTTCTCCAAGCGCCGCAGCTCAATGTAGGTTTCCGTCAGAAAGTTGCCGCTGCCGCACGCTGGATCATACACGCCGTTCACCTTGGTTTTACCCACCAAAGTTAGGCGCGCAAGCAGTTCAGAAACGTCCTGCGGGGTGAAGAACTCGCCACCCGACTTGCCTGCTGAAGATGCGTACATTGTCATCAAGAACTCGTAAGCATCCCCAAACATGTCAATCGAGTGAGAGCTGAAATCACCAAGTGGTAGATTCCCAATCTCATTCAAAATCCGCACCAGCTTCGCATTACGAGCCGCCACGGTATTACCAAGCTTCGCGCTGTTCACATCCAAGTCATCGAACAAGCCTTTAATGTCGCCCTCTGACTGGGAGCCAACAGCTGAACCCTCAATATTGCGAAAAACCTGCTCAAGCCGCTCATTCAAATCCGGGTCAGAAGCCGCGTTCTTGCGCACGTTCTCAAAAAGTTCGGAAGGGCGAATAAAAAAGCCTAGTTCTGCAACCGAACTATCGCGACCATACTCGGCTAGATCATCGGGAAGTTGAACGTAGTCAAAATCGGGATCCGTCTCGCGCTCCAGCCGGTTCACGTGTTGAACAAAACGTTCGGAAATGAAGCGGTAAAACAGCATGCCGAGCACGTACTGTTTGAAATCCCAGCCATCTACCGACCCGCGTAGATCATTAGCAATACGCCAGGTAGTCCGATGTAGCTCTTGTCTTTGAGCCTCACTACCCACAATAAACTCCCGATACCACTAACCAGTTTAAACGCCGCAACGGGCCACTTTCATAAGGATATCGAGAGAGTAGGACAAAGATTGCGCGCAACATGCACTAAAGCAGTTTGGCCGGCCACACCCCCTTGAATACTCCTTAAAGTCAACGCGCAGAAGCGGGCGGTCGGGCACGCGGCCTCATCCAGTTCTACGGCGCGGGGCACGCCGGTAGGTTCGCCGGACGCCTCGTCCAGGTGCAGAACCTACCGCGTAACTATCTGCCTGACCTCGACGCGCTCGAACTGCTCTACGACTCCGTGCCAGACACCCTGAGCCAGTTGATCCGTGCCACGTTCATCCCCAACGCCGGATGCCGGTTCATCGTCGCTGACTACTTCGCGATTGAAGCCCGTGTCATCGCCTGGCTCGCCGGAGAAGCATGAACCCTGGCAGCGTTTGAACAAGGCAAGGATCTGTACTGCGAGACCGCGTCGCGCATGTTCGGCGTCCCCGTCGAAAAACATGGCATCAACGCTGAGCTGCGCCAGGTGCTCGATATCGGCGTACGAGCCTTGAGTTCCGGCGTCAACGATCCGACTACGGTCTTCCGCACCACCGGGCAGTGCTAAACCAGCCTTCGAGACCTGGTTGAGAACCCGATCTACCCGCAGGTTAAGCGCGACGAGAACGGCAGGCTACTGGTCTGGGCGGTCGCGAGGGAACTCGAGGAGATAATTGACGACTTCTGCGGCGAGATACGTCGCAATGGTTCCGACGAACCCCTAGTAGTGATCTCGCTGCTGCAGGTTCTCGAATCGGTTTATAGCGTCGCCGACCAAAAACATCAAGCGCTTCGTTGTCAAGCAGCAGAAGCGAATCATTGCGGCTGCTGAGAAACATATCGAGGACCCGGTCGACCTAGAAAGTGTGAAGAAGGCAGCCTGGGAGAAGGATCTGCTGAAGGATCCCTCGCCAGAAAGCGGCGTCTAAAGATAAAAGCTGCCCCTCCGAGTCGAAGTGCGGAGGAGCAGCTTCATGGAGCCAAGGCTCCAATTATGTTGCTGGAAAGGTTTAGCAGGCGGCAATCTCTTCCCGCAGCTGATGCTTGAGCGTCGGGGTGGCCCACGAAATATCCACCGCATTCAGGCAGAGTTGCTTGAGGAAGTCCTCGTCTGCGTCCAACTCATCGGCAACTAGCTGCAGATTCTCGCCGATGTAGCCGCCGAAATATGCAGGGTCGTCGGAATTGATGCAGATCTTAATTCCCTTGTCAGATAACTGCTTGATCAGCTGAGTCTTGGAGCCGTCCGAAACCCAGGTGTTGGAAATCGGGCAGCTGGTCAGGCCGATCTTGTTGTCCACCAGATACTGCACATAGTCGGGGTTCTCGCTGACGTTAGTGCCGTGGTCGATGCGGTCAACCTTGATCTCCTCGATCAGCTGGCGGATGTGCTCGATCGAGTTCTTAATGTCGACGTCGGCGTGCATAGTCAGCAGGAAGCCCTCCTCACGAGCGCGAGCGAAGACCTCGGCGAACTTCTCAGGCGCGTTGCCAGTCTCGTCGGAGTCCAGCCCGACGCCGATGATCCAGTGCTTGTAATCCAGGGCCTGGGTCAGCGTGGCCATCGCGTACTCGGCCTGGAAGTCGCGCAGGAAGCACATGATCAGAGCCGACTTGATGCCCAACTTCTTCTCGGCCTCGACCTGAGCGCGGTGCAGGCCATGGATGACGGTGTGGAACGAGACGCCACGGCAGGTGTGCGCCTGGGGGTCGAAGAACATTTCCACGTAGCGCACGTTCTGCTCGGCTGCCTTGCTCAGGTATGCCATGGCTAGGTCGTAAAAATCCTCGGCGGTCAGCAGCACGTTCATGCCGTCGTAGTACGCAGCCAGGAAGGACGCCAGATCGTCGAAATCGTATGATTCGCGAACCTGCTCGGGGGTTTCCTCGGCGAGCTTGATGCCATTGCGCTCGGCGAGCTTGAACTTCAGCTCCGGCTCGAGCGTGCCCTCGATGTGTAGGTGCAGCTCTACCTTGGGCAGTTTCTGAACGAAGGGTGAAATCTTCACTTTGACTCCTAGTTGCTGGAAATTACGGGATCGGTGACGACGAACTTGACGCAGTCGATCAGGCCCAGATCGGTGATCGCCCACTCCGGGATTGCGGTGATCGACAGGAACAACAGCTGGCCGAATGGCGACGGCAGGTCGCTGCCCAACTCATCGCGGGCGATGCGATCCATCTCCTGTTCGGCAGCGGCCATCTCCTCAGCTGGAATGTCAGCTACGATGCCGGCTACCGGCAGTGGCAGCCTGCCGATGACGTCGCCATCGGCAACAGCCACCTGGCCACCTCCAAGCCTAGTCACCTCGTTGATGGCGAGGGCCATGTCTGCCGCATTGGTTCCGGCCACCACGACGTTGTTGTCATCTGGCGAGTTGGAGGTCGCGATCGCACCCTTCTTGATACCGAAACCGTTGATGAAGGCAACCGGCAGGTTGTCGGTCTTGCCGTAGCGCTCGGCGACGGCAACCATGATTGCGTCCTTTTCGATGCAGGGCTGAACCACGCCGTCGACGATGTCCAGCTCGATCTCCGCGCCGGGACGGCGGAAGGCCACGTCCTTGCTGAGCACTATCGCCTGAACGACTGCCTTGGAGCCCTCGGCCTCGACCTTGATGCGGCTTGCGTCCACTTCCTTCAGCTTGAAGGTGTCGGCGACAACCGAGGTGCGCTCGGGCGCCACCGGAGCTACGACCGACTTGCCGTTCTCGGCGACGATGCGGCCAGCGGTCATCACGCGTGCGGGTCGGAAGTCATTCAGGTCGTCCACGAACAGGATGTCGGCGAAGCGGCCGGGTGCGATCGAGCCGATCTTGTGATCGAGCTTGTACATGCGGGCGGTGTTGATCGAGCCCATCTGAATTGCCTGCATCGGGGTCACGCCGCACTCGATGGCCAGGCGAACCACGTAGTCGAGATGGCCACGGCCAAGCACATCGCTCGAGGTTATGTCGTCGGTGCAGAAACCGACACGGTCGCTCGGGGCGCCCATCTCGGTGACCAGCTTGATGTTCTCGCGCAGCATCGGGGCCGCGGTAGACTCCCTGATGATGATGTCGATGCCGTTGCGCATCTTCTCCAGCTCTTCCTCAGGCGAGTATGACTCGTGACATAGGACAACCCCGGAAGAGGCGTATCCAGCCACCCTGCGGGCGTCCACCAGAGGCGCGCAGCCGAAGGCGTGCAGTCGGTTCTTCTCCGCAATGTCCATCGCGGCCAGAACGTCCTCGTCACCGTCCTCAACCATCTCCTGAACCGTCTCCCACAGGCCGACGCACTCGGGCATCTCCTGGGCTATCTTGTGGTCCTCGGCCTTGAACGCATAACCGACGTTGGACTCGGGGATGGTGTAGGGCGCCTTAGCCGGTGCTCCCCACCAGACGTGTACCGACGAGTCGGCGGCCTCCGCCAGGAACTCCTTCACGCCGTCAATGCCTGCGGCGACCAACACCTGATCGAGTCCGGAGATGACCGAGGTGGTGCCATAACGTGCGACCATGTCGGCGAGCATCGTCACAGAGAGCTTCGAGCACTCGATGTGCATGTGGCCGTCGATCAGACCCGGGGTCAGGTAGCGGCCCTCGGCGTCGATGATCTCGGTATCGGGGCCCTTCTGCGCAGACACGTCGCCGACGGCAGCCACACGGCCGTCCGCGATGGCCACGTCTGCTGGATAGATTTCGCCAGTTAGGACATTAACCAGCTTGCCGTTTTCGATGATTTTGTCAGCATGTGCCCTGCCGTAGGCCACATCCATTACGTGCCGGTTAGGCATTTCTACTCCTTAGCTTTGCGGGCGCGCGGTCACGCGATCCCTAAATTCTTCTTCTTATTGGTGATTGTGAGTGCTATGAACAGGAGGCCGCTGACCACTATCCCGGCGGGAATCGCCAAGTCAGGGGCATATTCCGGGTGTTGCGGCGAGATCGCAGCTGCAATCGGGCCGATGAAATATCCGGTGTTGGCAAATAGCGCGGAACCGATCATTCCGGCAATCAGCGAGACGAATCCGGGCAGCTTCACGCCCCCGACACCCCAGTAGACCCCGCCCTTGTCGTTCATCAAGCCAGCCAGATCGTAATTGCCGCGTCTCATAACCCAATCGACGAGATAGATCGTGATCCAAGGTGCTAGCCAGACGCTCAGCGAACCGACGAAGGCGCTCAGCAGCGCGTAGAACGACGACTGGGCGACCGCGAAGATAGTGATCAAGATGCAAATTATCGAGTCAGTGACGACAACCATCGGGCGCTTTGCCGGGATGCCGGCGGTCTGCAGGTTAAGTGACGACGAATAAAGGTTGGTGCCGTTTTGTACCATCAGGCCGAAGCCCACTAGAAGCAGAAACGGCACAGAGAACCCCGCAGGCAAGATCGCGGGAACGGCTAGCGGGTCGGAGAGGTCAACGTCGGGGCCGACTGCGACCGTAGCCATGGCGGCGCCTAGGCTCTGCAGCAAGAGGTACGGCACGAAACCGCCCAGCGCGGCCCAGGTGCTAACCGATAACGGGCTGGTTTCTTCGGGCAAATATCGTGAGAAGTTCGAGCCGGAGCATGCCCAACTCAGGCCGCCGGAGACCACTACTAGACTGATCGCGCTGATCATCGCGTTGATGTCGGCGCCTACCTCGCCCGTCGCGATGTTTACCTTGGGCAGGATCAGCACTGCCAGGATTACGAACGCGCAGGCGAAAATGATTGTGGCGAATTTCTGCGCTGCCATCAGGAAGTTGTAGCCGATCAGCGGCAGCAGCATTTGGATAAGGCCGAGCACCACGATGAGCACGACCTGCGTAACGCCCGAGATATCGACGCCGAAAATGCCTAGTAGCGCGGCAATCGCGTAATAAACGAGCACCAGACCGGCAGCTTCGAAGCCGAGCAGCATCAGCCACGAGAACAGGCCATTTGCTCGTCCGCCTCGAGGACCCAGGCTAGAGCGGCTGATCGTCATGTTGGTCGTGCCGGTCTTGGGGCCCTGCAACGAGGCCAGCGCCAGCAACGGGTAGGCGATTAGGTTGCCGATGACGATCGCCGCGATAGCCTGCCAGAAACTGAGGCCGAAAAGAATCACCAGCAGCGCGCCGTAAGAGACGGTGAAGATGTTCGTGGTTGTACCGGCCCAGAGGAAGAATAAGTCGATGGCTTTTCCGTGCCGACGATTTGGTGGGACGAGATCAATGCCCTGTTGATCGATACCTGAAGAGGTTTCAAGAGCCGCTGGATCTGACAAATCGTCTCCTTAGTTTTCAAGGTGCCCAGCCGAACTGGGTTAGGATCCGATCCAGAGTTTATAGAACTGACTAGGCCGATTCAACTTGCTGTTAAGCGATTTCTGGTTTAACGCCGTCCCTAAAGAAATAGAGCTGTCACACGTTCCCGCCGGCGAACTTAACCTCTACCTCGTAGTCGGCCTTGTCCGTGCCCACGAGCACCGCCTTAACGTGGGACTTCAGCAGCCTCGCGGTGTGCTCCTCTGATTTCTGCAGCGGACCTCCCTTGATCGCTTCGTCCCTGTTCTTATCAGTCTCGGCGCTGAGAAAATCTGTCACGTCGTCCACCGAGACCTGGTTTAGCGGGTTGAACGACTGGTCATAAATCTCGACACTGGCCGGGTCTATCGACTCGCCCAGAACGTCGGCCGCGTGCGCGTCGTAAACGCTCCTGGTTGGCCGCACCCTTCCACACAGCAAATCTTCAACCTAATACTTCATTCTCTCGGAACTGAACCAACGACCTCCCATTTGAACCACTCACGCCCCCAGCGCGACTGTGCTGCGATTTTGTATCCAAGTCGGGTTGAAACCTTCAAAGAAAGTTAACGAACCCAGTTTCTCGTGGAACATGCGCAGCCGGTTGTCTTGTTGACGCTCAGTAAGCCCATCTGCAGTCAGAAACGTGTCGAGCTCGCTGCGAAGATCGTCAAGGAACAGAGGATCAATGACCTCGTGGATGTTTTCCGGACTGGTATAGTGCATACTGCCGAAACGACGAGTTTCAGGGTTCAAGGTCGATTCAAAAACCCCACCGAAAATGGTCGGTGAAATCTGCGACCAATCTGTATCCTGCGCCACCTCGTTCAGCAGAAGGGAGCGGATCGATTCAGTGAAATTCGGTATTTCCACGTTCCCCTTGAACAGACCACCGTTGACATAGGGGAAAGCCCGCAGACGATCCGACAGGTACGGATCGCGGTCAGGAACCGGCGTATCGAGCACCTTAAACAACTCGAGGAGAGCCGAACGCAGCTGCTGTGCATCGAAAGAGGACAGATACCGGTAGAACGCGTCCTTCTCGAACAGTCCCGCATCCTCAGCGAACAGGCAGAACACGATTCGAACACACAGCACGTTGAGCGCGTGTTAAGCCTGCGTGGTTTTCGGATCGATATATTGCTCCAGCAACGCAGCACGGAGCTTTCCAACCAACGCCCCCGCATCAATCGAGGCAGCTTTCTCGCGGCTGGAGCGAAGCGAATCCGGGTCAGTAAGGCCAAAGACTTCTTGACGAACACTTCGATGCAGGGGCTGGATCACCTGCGCAGATTATTCTTCCCAGGAAAACATCGACGATGCCATGGCCGTCCTCGACGGCCGCGTCTACATCCACGCCACCCTCAGCGACGCTTCAGATTCGAGGGAAGCCGAGTCGACTGTTGCAAAGATTCGTGACGAACTGCATGCGCTCTTAGACTCCGTGCTCGTCGGCGGCATTACCGCCACGGACATCGACACCAACCTGACTGGCGAACGTGACCTGCGCGTCATCATCCCCCTCGCGCTCGTCGTTGTGTGGGTGATTCTGGCCATCCTGCTGCGCGCATTGTTGCTCCCCACCATCCTCATCGCCGCAACAGTGATCTCCTTCGGCACTGCCCTGGGTACAGCCTCGCTTGCGTGCAACCACGTGCTGAAGTTCCCCGGCGCCGACCCATCCGTAGCACTGTGTGGCTTCTTATTCCTGGTTGCGCTTGGCATCGACTACACAATCTTCCTCATGACGCGTGCCCGCGAGGAGGCCCATCACATCGGAACACGCCCAGGAATCCTCAAGGCGCTGACGGTGACAGGCGGCGCCATTACGTCGGCAGGCACCGTGCTCGCCGCGACGTTCTCCGCGCTCGTCGTCATCCCGTTGATGTTCATGATCCAGCTGGCGTTCATCGTCGCGTACGGCGTGCTCAAAGACACGCTCATCGTCCGAACGCTGCTGATCCCAGGCTTGGTGCTCAACATCGGCCCTCAGATCTGGTGGCCATGGCAGAAGCTGGCCGAGGCTGGTCCGGAACGAGCAAGCTGGATCCCACGCTCAATCTCAATAATGAGGACAAGACATTCACCAGACAAAACCCTTATCAGTTCGACGAAGTCGATACTTTAACCACTGACACCAAAAACCTCCACATCACAGGTGGAATCGTCAGGCTAAGGGCGCAGTGGGCCATCGCTCCGAAGGTCGTAGCGAAAGACCTGGCGATTACCGTCGGTGACACGCTCGATCCCCAGTCGTTGCTCGTGTCTGCCACCGACTACAAGGGCCGCGACCTGAAAGATGACGTCAAGATTGAGGGCGCCCCGGCTAACTCCAGCAAGGCTGGTACTTTCCCGCTGACCTTCACGGTCACCGATGAATTTGGTGTGAAGAGCAATACTGCTACGGCAAACCTGGTCATTAACCCGACTCTTGAGGTTGCTGATAAGACCATTGAGTTCGGTGGGGACTTCGACACCCTCGTCACGAACTCCGCTGGCGGGAACGTTACGCTCGACCCGAATTCGAAGTACGACGTGAACAAGCCTGGAACCTACGACCTGACCTACACGGTCACCAGCGAGGATGGGACTACCAGCGTCACGAAGACTGCTCGCCTGACAGTGAAGAATCCCCCGGCGAAGCTTGCCGTTAAGGACGTTACGATTTGGGAGGGTGAGCCCTTCAAACTTGCGGACATGATCACCAAAGAGGGGACCGACAGTACCCCGGTTCCTGATTTGAACGCCGAGTTCAATTCAGCTGTCGCTGGCACATATCCGGTTGAAGTCACCGTTACCAATGCCGACGGCGTTGAGACCAAAGAGACCGCGAACTTGATCGTCAAGAAGCGCATCGCGGAAGTGAAGCCCGCGCCGACACTGGAGCTGAAGGATCTGGAGATCTGGGAAGGCGACCAGATCGACCTGTCCTCCATGGTTTCCAAGGCAACCGGAGGTAAGACACTGGCCAATCCAGACTCGAAGTTTGACGCCAACAAGGCTGGCGAGTATCAGATTGAGTTCACGGCTACCGACCAAAATGGTGCCACGGTCACCAAGACTGCGAAACTCATGGTGAAGCCACGACCGGAAGAGCCGAAGGTCGAATGCGCCATCCCCGACGCTGAGGGTGCTAACGGTAAGTACTCGATCAGCTCGACTGGCAAGCCCGGACTGGCAGCCACTGGTTCGAACGCAACAGGAGCCGGAATTGCGGCACTGTTCGCACTGGCTGGTGGCGCGGCGCTCGTACGCCGCAGGAAGCACTAACCGGAGGTAACACGAAAGTGGGGTCCGATTCGTCGGGCCCCACTTTTGTTACGCCTGATATCATCCCGAGTTGTGCCAGTGAGAAGCCACGCGCAATGGCTCTACACGCCGAGGACGACATTCGTCCACAGCGTCAACAGCCTGTCGTTATCAACAGCGGTCACCATGTTAACCTGTCTTGGCTTGGTAAGGAATTCCTCGCCGCCGCGGGTGCCCTCGCCCGATCCCCCATCGCAGGCCTCCAGCAGTTTGCCCCTGGGGTCGCGTGCCAGCATAAAGCGGCCTGCCTCCTCCTCGACAACCTCCGGGCACAGCATCTGGGCGATGACCACCATGTCGTGTACCCACATGCCGTCCACCGGCCGCGTGCGCGTGCTGTATTCGATCCACGGACTCAGCCATGCATCAATGGCTTCGGCCCGCTCACGCTGCTCGGGCAGGTCGCCGGCACGTTGCCTGACCTGTTCCCACCGCTCGCGCGAAAGCTGCGTCGTGCGCGTGACATCGAGTGGCACAACTGTCAGGTCGATTCCAGAGGCGAACACGATGGAGGCCGCCAGCGGGTCGATCGCAACGTTCGTGTCGACAAGGTCGCCGTACCCCTGGCATCCGCCCATCATGCGGATCTCTGCCACATGGCGGGCAGCTTCCGGCTCGAACCGGATCAGTGCTCCAATGTCGGTCAGCGGCCCGAGGGCAGCGATTGTGACCGGGCCGCCGTGTACGTGCGACATGACATCGTGAGCCAGCCGTGCCGCCACTTCCTGCGCGGACTCGCACGGATCAGACGCATCCTGCTGTGCCGACTCCCCTTGCGCGGGGTACTCCTCCCCTTGCCACAGGCGCTCAACGTCAGGCGCGCGACGGGGCGTTTCCATCTTGTCCCGCCAGGCTCCGCGTGACACATATGTGTCGAGGGGAGCGTCGCATCCTGTGAGGATCGGGGTGCTCACCCCGAATGTCTGCGCCAACCGATGCGCCGCCTGCGCGCCTTCCGCGGCGCTGACGTTTCCAAAGACCGTCCACACCGACGCCAGATCCAGCTGGGGGCTGGACCACGCTAAGCACAGTGCCAGCGCGTCGTCGACGTTCGCACCCGGAATGCCGTTGCCGGGGTCGCAGTCAATGATGAGTGACATCAATAAAACCTGAAACTTTCGTGAAGTGTGAGTGAGGAGCGGGCTAGCAGCTGGCGCGCTCTACGAAGTATGTTGTCGGAACGATGGTGGCGGCCGCGCCTGACCCCAGCAGCGAGGTGGCGATCTGAGCTGACAGATCAGCCATATCCACGTGGATTCCCGACAGTGCCGGCACACAGTATTCGGCATGCGCAGTGATGTGCATGGCCACCACACTGATGTCGTCGGGGATACGCACGCCCAGTGATGCCAGGCGCGCCATGAGCCCTACTGCCTGCATCTCATTGGACACGACCACCCCGTCACAGCCCAGGTTCACAAAGTGTTCGGCCATCTGCCAGCCGCCCTCGTACGTGTAGGGGGCACTCAGGTGGTGGGGGTGATCTTCGGGATTGCCGTCTGAACCGTCGTCGAGGGCATCGAACCAGCCTCGGCTGCGTTCGGCAGAGTTGATGCGTCCGCGCGGCCCGCCCAGGTGCCCGATGGTCCTGCAGCCGCGTTTCTTGAGTTCGCGTGTCAGCTCTGCGGCGCTTCCTCGTTCGTCTTCCAGGACGCTGATGCGTTGCCCTGCGGCTTCGCCAGTGTCTGTCGGAGTGCACGCATTGGCGAATACCACCGGCCGCGCAAGGTCTTTCAGCAGGTGAGAAGGCGGCGGCTGGTCAACCGAGTACCACACCAGGCCGGCGACCTGCTGGCTCATCATAGTGTCGATGATGTCTTCTTCTCGCTCGAGGCAGTCGTGTGAATCAGCGACCAGCAGCGAATACCCATGATCGTAGAACTCGTCTTCGATGCTTTGGAGCATGTGTGCCAGGAACGGGTTCGCCAGGTCAGGGACAACCACTCCGAAGGTGGTGCCTTTGCCTGTCAGCAGTGCCCTGGCCGCGTTGTTCGGACGGTAGCCGGTCTGCTTAATCGCTTCCAGCACACGTTTGCGGGTTTCGGGAGCAACGGGGCGCGAGCCGTTGTTGATCACGTAGCTCACGACTGCTGTTGACGTGCCCGCCAGCTTGGCAACGTCGTTCTGAGTAGCTCTTTTCGCCATATCGATGTCTGCTTGGGGTCAGGGCGTCCTCGTCGCGCTAAAACAAAGACAGAAAACCGGCATCGTGCATGAAGGCGATTTTCTATCCTTCACTTTAGCATCGTGGCCTAGATGGCATCTTCGATCAGTGTGAGGTCGCGGCCTCGAGTCTCCGGTGCGAAGAACGTGGTGATGAAGCCGATTCCAGCGGTGACCATGAGGTAGATGGCCAGCGGGATCCACGAGCCGGTCGCAGCCAGCAGTGCTGACGCGACCATCGGAGCGGTTCCGCCTGACAGGATGGATCCCAGTTCCTTGGCAATCGCCATTGTTGAGTAGCGGTGGCCGACGCCGAACAGTTCGACGCCGTAGGCAGCCTGCACGCCGAAGATTCCGAGGGAACCCAGACACATGCCGACCACGATGACTGCTCCGACAACGAGGGCGTCGCGCGATTCCATGAGGAAGAATGCGGGCACGCCGTAGATGACGAGCAGGGCGCAGAAGACGCGATAGGTGATGCGTCGTCCGAACCTGTCGGACAACCAGCCAGACAGTGGGATGACAGCAAAACCGAGGATTGACGCAATCAGCACTGCGGTCGTGGGGACGGACTTGTTCATGCCCAGCGCGTTGACGGTGTAGCCGACCAGGAATCCCTGAGCCATGTAGGACGGGCCGTTTTCACCGATGCGCAGACCCAGCATGACCAGGAAGGCTTTCCACCCGAAGGTCGACTTGGCGGGCTCGTTCTCCGCCTTGTCGAGGTCGGCCAGTTCGCGTGCTTTCTTCTCCTGATAGGTCTTGAAGACGGGGCTTTCATCCATCGAGCGGCGAAGGAACAGTGCGAATGCTGCGACCAGCACAGAGCACAGGAACGGGATTCGCCATCCCCAGGAAATGACCTGTTCGTGCGGCAGCAGCAGGACCAGCAGCCACACGATCGAGGCGAGCAGCGTGCCGCTGTTGGAGCCGACACCGATCAGCGAGGCGACCAGGCCGCGGTGGCGGGTGGGTGCATATTCGGCCAGCATGACTGCGCCGCCGGAAAGTTCGGCACCTGCACCGAATCCCTGGCAGATGCGCAGCAGGGCGAGCAGGATCGGCGCCCAGATTCCGATGGAGGCGTATGTGGGCAGAAGGCCGATTCCCGAGGTTGCGATACCCATGAGGGCGACGGTGAAGACAAGGATTTTCTTCCTGCCGACGCGATCACCGAGCCGTCCCAGCACGAATGCGCCCACGGGGCGGGCCAGGAAGCCGACCGCGTAGGTGATGAACGCGGAGAGCAATGCGATGATCTTGGTTTGTTCAGGGAAGAAGACATCGCTGAAGACCAGGCCTGCTGCCATTCCATACAGTGCGAAGTCGACGTATTCCATCGTCGTGCCCAGCCAGATTGACACGATTGCGGACCAGAAAGATTTGCGTCCGTGGGTACTTTCGAAGTGTTGATCGGCTATTTGATTGCGATGCTTGATGTGCGGCATCTGCCCTCCCCTGTTTCACAGGTTCACCATTGATTTCTGCGAGACGCATTCTATACGTATAGATACGAGGGTGCAAAACACTCTGGTCACTCGAAACGCCTCACTAAACGGAGGGAATCCAGGCGCATACTGAATTGGCCTGAGTTTTGAGAGCGGCGTGTTAGGCAGCCTTGAAGGCTGCGTGTTGAAAATGGTTGGTGTATCTCTCACCGGGTGGGATGTCCCCAATCGATGAATACAACCTGTCGGTATTGCACCAGTGGACCCAGCCGATAATCGCGGTCTCCCTTCTTGCCTGTTGGCCCAGGCAGCAACTTCAACGTGAATCAACTCGGACTTGTACCGCCCAATGACTGACTCCATCAGCCCATCGTCGTAGGCATCCCCAATGGCACCGATTGAGCCATCCATCCCGTGGCGTTGCAGCAGGTCGCGCAGATCAGTCAAGGTGTACTGACTACCCGCATCGGAGTGATGTATGACCCCAGCAGACTTAAAGAACGAGTCCTGACACTTCCGTGTGGCCAACGCCTGCCTCAAGGCACATGCGACCAGACTGTTATCCGTCTGGATGTCGACGACTGCATGGATTTCTCTGGTGCACACGTCCTCAACAGAACTGACGCACACCCAACCCTGCAAGGTAGAAACGTAGGTGAAATCCGCCGCCCGCCACTGATCGGAGTGCGTTGCGACTTCTTCCGGCGCACGCTTGATTCCCAGGATGTTCATCAGTCGTTGTACCTGGTCACGGCCAATCCACCATCCAGCGCGCAGGAATACTTTCCAGAGTTTGCGCCTGCCACATAAACGCGCCTCGCCTTCACCCACAGCGTGTACAGCTTGTGGGCAGCATACGCTTCCTCGAGTTCGGCCTGTGTGGGGGGGCAACCCGGCTGATGTAACGGTAGTAGGTTGCTGGCGAAATGTCGTATTCGTGCTCGTTGAACACGTGGCACATCCGCTCGATGGAATACAAGTGCCGGTGAATATGCAGAAAATTCACAATCACTTGAGCGCGGTAACGCTCCGCCTAGGCAAAAAAGCTGACGTCAGCTTCAAGATCTCGTCGGCTTCCTCAAGCCGGGCATTTTCCTCGCGTAGCTTGTTAAGTTCGGCATCTTTATCCGCCTCACTGGCTGCTACTTCCAGCGCCTCGGCCTGTTCAGCCTTTCTCATCCAGTTGCGCAACGTGGATGCTTCGATTCCCATCTTTGCTTCCACAACACGAATAGCTGCCGGCTTCGACGAGGCACCGCCAGCAAGGATATCAAAGCATATCTTCACCGACCGCTCCCTGGTCTCCTGGTCATAAGCACTGATAGCTATAGAAAAACCTTGCTAGGTATAGCATGCCCTCTCACAAACCCAGTCTGATTTACACCAGTTATAGGGAATGCAGATCCCATCGATAAGGATCTGGCCCATATATCTCGCCTGCAACTTGCGCTTTAGGTACTCGAACTTCCCAGCATCAGGCCGTTTTAGTGACAAGAGAGGTTTTAATTATCACGAGTTCCGTAATAAAATATCCTTCTAGCAGCAGTTTTATAAACAAGTCAGCTTGCGTTTTAGAGGTAATGTCAGTACGTGATTTAACTGCCAGGCACCCCAAACCGGTCGATCACAAGTGCTCGTCGAACAATAATTCAAAGCTTCATACCCCTCATCAAACCCCAATAACAACGCATTAATACTCATAATTCGGGTATGATCCCCAAACCACGAGTGACGGTGGTTAATTAAGCTCACGAAGCAATCTCTTACTACAAGAACCTTGGGAAATTTTGCTTTGCAGAGAGCAGAAGCAGTTCCTTACTTCGATATTTACAAGTTCCTTGAAAATAGCGAAGCCGCCCATAGTCACTGCTCATATGGGCGGCTTACGCTACTTTAACTTCTCAGTTTTAGTCCTTTCTGACTTTCTTCCTACCAGCAGCAATCAGTAATCCGCCGGCTGCAAGAATCATCGCTGCGACTTGATACGGCATCCCAGCATATCCAGTTTTCGAGAGCTTTCCAGACTTGCGAGATTCAGACGCTTTAACGGCGTCATCGCCGTTCTTGTTGCTCCCACCATTCGGGTTATCAACCTGGACCTTCTTCCACACAGCCTTCACGACCGTGTCACCATTAACAGTAATCTCAGTGCCCGGCGCCACTTCCTGACCATCAACTTCCCAAGCCTTAAATTCCTGAGAGTCATCCGGAGCAGTAAAACCATTAGGCAACACCGTGTACTTACTGCCCTTATCCACAGTCGCACCATCCATACTGCCGCTACCACCATTACCGTCGTAGCTAACAGAAACCTGGACCTTCTTCCACACAGCCTTCACGACCGTGTCACCATTAACAGTAATC
>OKEE01000238.1_pt1 | contig 31054 bp, 21 predicted proteins | sample 1611071 | NCBI WGS metagenome assembly OKEE01 (sample SAMN04436708, study PRJEB24849) | human gut metagenome | biome: human gut; feature: NICU; material: stool | host: Homo sapiens | place: USA: Saint Louis, MO | collected 2010-09-07 | reverse complement strand
GAGCTTCCATTGCGCGCAGCGCAACTTTGATACCCACGTTCTGGTCTTCGTTCTGGCCTTTCAGGTCAGCAATTTTAGAAGCAACGCGGATCAGCGCAACGCCACCACCAGCAACCACGCCTTCTTCTACCGCAGCACGGGTCGCGTGCAGGGCATCTTCAACGCGGGCTTTCTTCTCTTTCATTTCAACTTCGGTCGCAGCGCCAACTTTGATTACCGCAACGCCGCCTGCCAGTTTCGCTACGCGCTCCTGCAGTTTTTCACGATCGTAGTCGGAGGTCGCTTCTTCAATCTGCTGACGGATCTGAGCAACACGGCCCTGGATGGCAGCTTCTTCACCCACGCCATCGATGATGGTGGTGGTGTCTTTGTTGATCACAACGCGTTTCGCCTGACCCAGGTCTTCCAGGGTTGCTTTTTCCAGCTCCATACCGATCTCTTCAGAGATTACGGTACCGCCGGTCAGGGTAGCGATATCCTGCAGCATCGCCTTACGACGATCGCCGAAGCCCGGTGCCTTAACAGCAGCCACTTTCACGATGCCACGCATGGTGTTAACAACCAGGGTAGCCAGCGCTTCGCCTTCAACATCTTCAGCGATGATCAGCAGCGGTTTGCCTGCTTTTGCAACGGCTTCCAGAACCGGCAGCATTTCGCGGATGTTGGAGATTTTCTTATCAGCCAGCAGGATGAACGGACTTTCCAGCTCTACTGCGCCAGTTTCCGGCTTGTTGATGAAGTAAGGAGACAGGTAGCCGCGGTCAAACTGCATACCTTCAACCACGTCCAGTTCATCCTGCAGACCGGTACCGTCTTCAACGGTGATAACACCTTCTTTACCGACTTTGTCCATCGCTTCAGCGATCAGTTTACCTACGGTTTCGTCGGAGTTAGCGGAGATGGTACCAACCTGAGCAATCGCTTTAGAGTCAGAGCACGGTACGGACAGCGCTTTCAGTTCTTCAACTGCAGCGGTAACAGCTTTGTCGATACCACGTTTCAGGTCCATCGGGTTCATGCCCGCAGCAACAGCTTTCAGACCTTCAGTGATGATAGCCTGAGCCAGTACGGTTGCAGTGGTGGTACCGTCGCCTGCAGCGTCGTTCGCTTTAGAGGCAACTTCTTTCACCATCTGCGCGCCCATGTTTTCAAACTTGTCTTCCAGTTCGATTTCACGCGCTACGGAAACACCATCTTTAGTGATAGTCGGCGCACCGAAAGATTTATCCAGAACCACGTTACGGCCTTTCGGACCGAGGGTTACTTTCACTGCATCTGCCAGTACGTTTACGCCGCGCAGCATTTTCACACGAGCGTCGTTACCGAATTTTACGTCTTTAGCTGCCATTTTCTCTTTCCCTTAAATTCGTATGTTCAGTGTCGTTCGCGGATTACGCTTCAACAATTGCCAGAATGTCGCTTTCAGACATGATCAACACTTCTTCATTGTCGATCTTTTCAGATTTCACACCGTAGCCATCGTTAAAAATAACGATGTCGCCAACTTTCACGTCCAGCGGCTGTACAGTACCGTTGTCCAGGATGCGACCCTTACCGACAGCGATGATTTCGCCACGAGTTGATTTACCCGCTGCGGAACCGGTCAGTACGATGCCGCCAGCAGATTTGGACTCAACTTCTTTACGTTTGACGATCACACGATCATGTAACGGACGAATACTCATTGATAGCTCTCCTTTGAGAAAGTCATTATCAGTTATGGGTGACGCCGGCCCGTAAACGGTTTCCCGGCTGGTGACCAGAGAGATGGGGATGGGGTTTTGCCCCTTCAAGGGGGGAGATGAAAAAAAATTCTTCTGAGCGAAAAAAGCGGTAAAAACGCTACTTATCTCACGTTTACCCAAGGTTTAGAACATCCTGCTATAAGAAAAGGCGTGTGTGATACGCTTAAAAATGCCTGTCGTCACCTGACGTTACAATGCCGCCGGATAATGAGCTGATGAATGAACTAAAAAAAGAGCTTGGGTTGGTTCAGGGCGTTATCTTGTTAACCACATCATTATTAGGGACTGGCGTTTTTGCGCTTCCGGAGCTGGCTGCGCTGGCGGCAGGCGACATCAGCCTTTGGGCATGGCCGCTGCTCATTATTTTGATTTTCCCTATTGCGATTGTCTTTGCTGTGCTGGGGCGCCATTTTCCACACGCTGGCGGCGTAGCGCATTTTGTCGGGATGGCATTTGGCCCGCGTCTGCAACGGGTGATCAGTTGGCTGTTTTTATCAGTCATTCCTGTTAGTTTTCCCGCAGCCTTGCATATTGCGGTGGGTTTCGGCCAGGCGCTGTTTGGCTGGCAAAGCGAACAGCTCTTATTTGGGGAGCTGGGTACTCTAGGTTTGCTATGGTTTATGGGATCGCGCGGCGCCAGCTCCAGCGCCAACCTGCAAGCCATTATCGCTGGATTAATTATCGCGCTTATTGCCGCCATTCTGTGGAAAGGCGCGATTAAACCTGCGGATATCACCTTCCCAGCCGCAAACGAAATCACCTTTTCCCGGCTGTGTACCGCCCTGGCGATCATGTTCTGGGGATTTGTGGGAATTGAGGCGTTTACGCATTTGTCGTCTGAATTTAAAAATCCTGAACGTGATTTTCCGCGCGCATTGATCATTGGCCTGATGCTGGCCGGCTCCATTTATTGGACCTGTACCGCCGTGGTGCTGCATTTTGGCGTCTATAGCGACAAGATAGCGGCAACAGCATCGCTACCGCTTATTATTGTTCATCTCTTCGGTATCCAGGCGTTGTGGATAGCCTGCATTATTGGTTATCTCACCTGCTTTGCCAGCCTGAATGTGTATGCTCAGAGTTTTGCGCGTCTGATATGGACGCAAATGCAATATCAGCCCGATCACTATCTGGCTCAACTCTCTCCCGGGCGCCTTCCCTTGCACGCGTTAAACGTTATTCTGGCCTGTTGTTGCGTGAGTTCCCTGGTCGTCTACGCCCTGAAGATTAACCTCAATACGCTGATCGTCTATGCTAACGGTATTTTTATTATGCTCTATCTGCTTTGTATGCTGGCGGGCTGTCGACTATTGAAAGGGCGCTGCTATGCACTGGCGGTGACGGGTTGTCTACTGTGCCTGTTATTGCTGGTAATGCTGGGGTGGAAAAGCTTATATGCCATTATCATGCTGGCAGCATTATGGCTGTTTTTACCGAAGCGAAAACGCATGGCGTAAGACGTATCTGTTGGCCGGATAACGCCTCACGCGACTTATCCGGCCAGCATCTCTACCTTTAATCCCGACGATCGTCTTTATGTTCAATACGATCGCGATCGTCATCTTTACGCTGATACTCGCCGTCAAATGTTTCGCCACCGCCAGTACCCGCGCTAAACCCGCCGCCCGGCATCCGGGAAAAACGTAAATGCGGCAGCAACTTCAGCGTCAAATGTTTTTGCACTGGCGGTAACAAAAGGAGAAGGCCGAGAAAATCGGTGAAAAATCCCGGCAACAGGAGCAGTAAGCCAGCGATGATCAGCGATACACTCTTAATCATTTCTGCCGCCGGGCTCTCACCGGCCGCCATTTTTTGTTGCATCAGCAAAAAGTTTTTAAAACCCTGGTTACGTACCAGCGACATACCGATAACAGACGTAAAAATCACCAGGATTAACGTCATCAGGACGCCAAGCACATGGGCGACCTGGATAAAGATAGAAATCTCAATGTAAACATAGAGAAAGACAGCTAAAAAGGGTATCCAGCGCAAAGGACTCTCCTGTAAGTCATGGCCGTCTGCGACGACCATTTGAATGGGGTTGCGATTCGCATCGATTCGATATGGTGGTGCGTAGCAAAATTTCAAGTGGTTTGTACACCTATTTTAGGTAGTAATACTAAAGCGGTGACCTATTTCACAAAATAATAAATAAGGGGTAAATTCCCACACTTTAAGTGATCCAGATTACGGTAGGAATTCTGAACCAGCATATGATCTCGTTTATCAGGCCGATGGAGGGGATAATCGTCGGTCAGAAAACATTCGAAATCACATATATCCTGTGTGTTTTAAAGTAAAAATCATTGGCAGCTTGAAAAAGAAGGTTCACATGTCAAACAACATTCGTATCGAAGAAGATCTGTTGGGTACCAGGGAAGTTCCAGCTGAAGCCTACTATGGTGTTCACACTCTGAGAGCGATTGAAAACTTCTACATTAGCAATAACAAAATCAGCGACATCCCTGAATTTGTGCGTGGCATGGTTATGGTAAAAAAAGCGGCGGCGCTGGCCAACAAAGAGCTGCAAACCATTCCTAAGAGTGTGGCGAATGCCATCATTGCCGCATGTGATGAAGTCCTTAACAACGGTAAGTGCATGGACCAGTTCCCGGTAGATGTCTACCAGGGCGGCGCGGGCACTTCCGTCAACATGAATACCAACGAAGTGCTGGCCAACATCGGGCTGGAACTGATGGGTCATCAGAAAGGTGAATATCAGTACCTGAACCCGAACGACCACGTGAATAAATGTCAATCCACTAACGACGCCTATCCGACAGGCTTCCGTGTAGCGGTTTACGCCTCTATCGTCAAACTGATCGATGCCATCAACCAGTTGCGTGAAGGTTTCGAACGTAAAGCGGTTGAATTCCAGGACATCCTGAAAATGGGTCGTACCCAGTTGCAGGACGCCGTACCGATGACGCTTGGTCAAGAATTCCGTGCGTTCAGCATCCTGCTGAAAGAAGAAGTGAAAAGCATCGAGCGTACTGCTGAGCTGCTGCTGGAAGTCAACCTTGGCGCAACGGCAATCGGTACTGGTCTGAACACGCCGAAAGAATACTCTCCGCTGGCGGTGAAAAAACTGGCTGAAGTCACTGGTTTCGCCTGTGTTCCGGCTGAAGATCTGATTGAGGCGACATCTGACTGTGGCGCGTATGTTATGGTTCACAGCGCGCTGAAACGTCTGGCAGTGAAGATGTCCAAAATCTGTAACGACCTGCGCTTGCTCTCTTCTGGTCCTCGTGCCGGCCTGAACGAGATCAACCTGCCGGAACTGCAGGCGGGCTCTTCCATCATGCCAGCCAAAGTGAACCCGGTTGTACCGGAAGTCGTAAACCAGGTATGCTTTAAAGTCATCGGTAACGACACCACCGTTACGATGGCGGCGGAAGCCGGTCAGTTGCAGTTGAACGTTATGGAGCCGGTTATCGGTCAGGCGATGTTCGAATCCATCCACATTCTGAGCAACGCGTGCTACAACCTGCTGGAAAAATGCGTTAACGGCATTACCGCGAATAAAGAAGTGTGCGAAGGGTACGTTTATAACTCCATCGGTATCGTCACTTACCTCAACCCGTTCATCGGCCACCACAACGGCGACATCGTCGGTAAAATCTGTGCTGAAACCGGTAAGAGCGTACGTGAAGTTGTGCTGGAGCGCGGCCTGTTAACGGAAGCCGAGCTGGACGATATTTTCTCCGTACAGAACTTGATGCACCCGGCTTATAAAGCTAAACGTTATACTGATGAAAGCGAACAGTAATCGTACAGGGTAGTACCAAAGAGGCACGTCACGATGACGTGCCTTTTTTCTTACAAGAAGTTACCAAATAACAACAATTTAATATCAACTTGTTAAACAACAAGGAAGGCTAATATGATAGTTGTCGAACTTATCATTGTTTTGCTGGCAATCTTTTTGGGCGCCAGACTTGGGGGCATCGGTATTGGATTCGCAGGTGGGCTGGGTGTTCTGGTACTTGCCGCCATCGGCGTGAAGCCAGGGACAATTCCATTCGATGTCATTTCCATCATCATGGCGGTTATCGCCGCGATCTCTGCTATGCAGGTCGCGGGCGGTCTGGATTATTTGGTAAACCAGACGGAAAAACTGCTGCGTAAGAACCCGAAATACATCACTATCCTCGCACCGATTGTGACCTATTTCCTGACTATTTTTGCTGGTACCGGGAACATTTCCCTGGCAACGCTGCCGGTTATTGCTGAAGTCGCGAAGGAGCAGGGAATCAAACCTTGCCGTCCGCTCTCGACCGCCGTGGTATCCGCGCAGATTGCGATTACCGCCTCGCCGATTTCTGCGGCCGTGGTGTATATGTCTTCTGTTATGGAAGGTCATGGCATTAGCTACATTCACCTGCTGTCCGTGGTTATCCCCTCTACGCTGCTGGCGGTGCTGGTGATGTCCTTCCTGGTCACGATGCTGTTCAACTCCAAACTGTCGGACGACCCGATTTACCGCAAGCGTCTGGAAGAAGGGCTGATTGAACTGCGTGGTGAAAAGCAGATTGAAATCAAACCGATGGCAAAAAATTCCGTCTGGCTGTTCCTGCTGGGCGTTATTTGCGTGGTTGTTTATGCGATTGTTAACAGTCCGAGCCTCGGCCTGGTTGAGAAACCGCTGATGAACACCACCAACGCTATTTTGATCATCATGTTGAGCGTCGCAACGCTGACCACCATCCTGTGTAAAGTGGAAACTGACGCCATCCTCAACTCCAGTACCTTTAAAGCAGGGATGAGCGCCTGTATCTGTATTCTGGGCGTGGCGTGGCTGGGCGATACTTTCGTATCCGCTAACATCGACTGGATCAAAGACACTGCGGGTAGCGTCATCCAGGGTCATCCGTGGCTGCTGGCCGTCATCTTCTTCTTTGCTTCCGCGCTGCTCTACTCTCAGGCGGCAACGGCGAAAGCGCTGATGCCGATGGCGCTGGCGCTGAACGTCTCTCCGCTGACGGCAGTCGCTTCCTTCGCCGCCGTTTCCGGCCTGTTCATTTTGCCGACCTACCCGACTCTGGTTGCGGCGGTACAGATGGATGACACCGGTACAACCCGTATCGGTAAATTCGTCTTTAACCACCCGTTCTTCATCCCAGGCACCCTGGGCGTCGTTCTGGCTGTCTGCTTCGGCTTCCTGCTGGGCAGCTTTATGCTGTAAGTGTTTCACCCGCGGGGCGTATCACGCCCCGCATTCTCCCGCCCTTTGACTAACATCCTGCCCTCGTCCGTTGTATAGTGACCGTTCACTTGCGGGTCTTTTTGTTCTTTCGAGGTGTTTATGCTTGATGTTAAGAGTCAGGATATTTCCATCCCCGAGGCCGTTGTGGTGCTTTGTACCGCCCCGGATGAAGCTACCGCCCAGGATCTGGCCGCCAAAGTGCTGGCGGAAAAACTGGCCGCCTGCGCCACCCTCCTCCCCGGCGCGACATCGCTGTACTACTGGGAAGGCAAACTGGAGCAGGAGTATGAAGTTCAAATGATCTTAAAAACCACCGTTTCACATCAGCAAGCGCTTATCGACTGCCTGAAGTCTCATCACCCGTATCAAACGCCTGAACTTCTGGTTTTACCTGTTACTCACGGAGATACTGATTACCTCTCATGGCTCAACGCATCTTTACGCTGATCCTGCTGCTGTGCAGCACATCCGCCTTCGCCGGATTATTCGACGCGCCGGGTCGCTCGCAGTTCGTCCCGGCAGACCGGGCGTTTGTTTTTGATTTTCAGCAAAATCAACACGATCTTACCCTCTCCTGGCAGGTAAAAGAGGGTTACTACCTTTACCGTAAACAAATCAGTATCACGCCGACGAAAGCGGATATCGCAGCAGTCCAACTCCCGGCAGGCGTCTGGCATGAAGATGAGTTCTACGGGAAAAGCGAAATCTACCGTAAGCGGCTAAACGTTCCGGTAACGGTTAACCAGGCGGCGGCTGGCGCGACATTAACGATAACGTACCAGGGGTGCGCCGATGCGGGATTCTGTTATCCGCCGGAAACGAAAACGGTGCCGCTAAGTGAAGTCACCGCGGCAATAGACGCCACGCCGACGCCTGCTGTCACCCAGACGGGTGAGACATCAAAACCCGCCGCCCAGCTACCTTTTTCCGCGCTCTGGGCGCTGCTGATCGGCATCGGCATTGCCTTTACGCCCTGCGTTTTACCCATGTATCCGCTGATTTCCGGTATTGTCCTGGGGGGAAGACAACGTTTGTCGACGGGGCGCGCACTGCTGCTGGCCTTTATCTATGTACAAGGGATGGCGCTGACCTATACCGCACTGGGTCTGGTCGTCGCCGCGGCGGGATTACAGTTTCAGGCGGCGCTGCAGCACCCTTATGTGTTAATCGGCCTTGCCATCGTGTTCACCCTGCTTGCGTTGTCGATGTTTGGCCTGTTCACACTACAGCTCCCCTCCTCACTGCAAACCCGGCTGACATTAATGAGTAATCGTCAGCAAGGCGGCTCGCCCGGCGGTGTTTTTGTTATGGGGGCGATTGCCGGATTAATTTGCTCGCCCTGTACTACAGCGCCGTTAAGCGCGATCCTGCTTTATATCGCTCAGAGCGGCAACATGTGGCTGGGCGGCGGTACGCTGTATTTGTATGCATTAGGTATGGGTCTGCCGCTAATGCTGGTCACCGTGTTTGGCAACCGTCTGCTACCGAAAAGCGGCCCGTGGATGGCGCATGTTAAAACCGCTTTTGGTTTCGTGATCCTCGCGTTACCGGTCTTTTTACTGGAGCGGATTATTGGCGAGGCTTGGGGTTTACGTCTGTGGTCGCTGCTGGGCGTCGCTTTCTTTGGTTGGGCCTTTATCACCAGCCTTCAGGCCAGACGAGCGTGGATGCGTATCGTACAGATTATCCTGCTGGCGGCAGCGCTCATTAGCGTGCGGCCTCTACAGGATTGGGCGTTCGGATCGCCATCCGCGCAAGCTCCAGCGCACCTCAATTTCACGGCTATTTCTACCGTGGATGAACTCAATCAGGCGCTGGCGCAGGCCAAAGGCAAACCCGTTATGCTGGATTTCTACGCCGACTGGTGCGTGGCCTGTAAAGAGTTTGAAAAGTATACCTTCAGCGATCCGCAGGTCCAGCAGGCGCTCGGCGACACGGTGCTCTTGCAGGCTAACGTCACCGCTAATAATGCGCAGGATGTCGCGCTGTTAAAGCATCTGCAAGTCCTCGGGCTGCCCACCATTCTGTTCTTTGATGCCCAAGGCCAGGAACAGCCGCAAGCGCGAGTCACCGGCTTTATGGACGCCGCCACCTTTAGCGCGCATTTGCACGATCGCCAACCGTGAGCGACACTTGCAAAAGCAAAGACGGAGGAGAATACCGTGCAACGTGAAGATATTCTGGGAGAAGCCCTGAAATTACTGGAGACGCAAGGGATAGCCGATACTACGCTGGAAATGGTGGCGGAGCGCGTAAATCGCCCACTCGACACATTACAGCGTTTCTGGCCAGATAAAGAAGCCATTTTATATGACGCGCTACGTTATCTGAGTCAGCAGGTAGATATCTGGCGACGCCAGCTTCTTCTTGATGAGACGCTTTCTGCTGAACAAAAGCTACTGGCACGCTACAGCGCGCTTTCGGAATGTGTCAGTAATAACCGTTATCCTGGTTGCTTGTTCATTGCCGCCTGTACGTTTTATCCCGACCCAACCCATCCTATTCACCAACTGGCTAATCAACAAAAACGCGCGGCACATGATTTTACCCATGAGCTACTGACCACGCTGGAAATTGACGATCCGGCGATGGTTGCAAGGCAGATGGAGCTGGTGCTGGAAGGTTGTCTCAGCCGAATGCTGGTCAACCGCAGTCAGGCTGATGTAGATACCGCTCAGCGGTTGGCGGAAGATATTCTGCGTTTTGCACAGTGCCGTCAGGGTGGCGCGCTCACCTGACGGGTACTGATTTTATGCATTTTGCCTGAAAAGCAGGCAGTCAGCGCGCTTTTATCACTTTTTTCGTGTAAAGCCGTTGACGACCGCGCCCCTTTACGGTTTAATGCGCCCCGTTGCCCGGATAGCTCAGTCGGTAGAGCAGGGGATTGAAAATCCCCGTGTCCTTGGTTCGATTCCGAGTCCGGGCACCACTTATTCAGAAAACCCAGCCTATGGCTGGGTTTTTGCTTTTCTGGGAATGGAAATCCGTAGCCCCCATCTCTGGTCTGACTAGCTATAACGAGAAGGCCAGATTTTCTCTGGCGCAACGCCCAGCGCTTCGGCGATCAGCTTTTCCCCTTTGGGCCAGGGTCAAAAGCTTACTTAGCTACAGGGAGATTATTATCAGTAATAACGCGTATCACTCCATCTGACGGTTCGCTAGCCTCGACAAGTGAATCCAATATTTCCGCCATGAACTTTTCCATCACTGACAACAATAATCCCTTCGCCAATTTTGGCATTTTTTCTTTTTCGGTTTCTTTATTCTTAAATATTGTTTACGACTCTTGTTCATAATCATAAATTAATACTCAGCACATCATGACTGGTGGTAGTTGTCGGGGTAACAGGGCACATAGTTTAAAATACTTATTCATAGTTTGTTATTACGTAAACATTTTAACCTAATGCGTGTCAGTCAGGCACGCAGATAAAAAACAACCGGGGAGAAAAGTTAAACAAAATGCTGTTAGCAGGAAGTACCAGTATTGTTCTGTTGTCCGCTGCAGTCAGTCCGGTATGGACAGACGATAATGCCAGTACAGCGTCCTGCTTTTTTACCTGTATGTTGAATAACCATTGCAATAAATCATTATAGGATTACATCTGTTTATTATTGCCTGATCCGGAGTGAGTCTTTATGAAAAGTCGTTATTTAGTATTTTTTCTACCACTGATCGTAGCTAAATATACATCAGCAGAAACAGTGCAACCCTTTCATTCTCCTGAAGAATCAGTGAACAGTCAGTTCTACTTACCACCACCGCCAGGTAATGATGATCCGGCTTTCCGCTATGATAAGGAGGCTTATTTCAAGGGCTATGCGATAAAGGGTTCCCCACGATGGAAACAAGCTGCTGAGGATGCAGATGTAAGCGTGGAAAATATAGCCAGAATATTCTCGCCAGTAGTGGGTGCTAAAATTAATCCCAAAGATACGCCTGAAACCTGGAATATGTTACAGAATCTTCTGAAAATGGGCGGCTACTACGCTACTGCTTCGGCAAAAAAATATTATATGCGTACCCGCCCCTTTGTCTTATTTAATCATTCCACCTGCCGTCCTGAAGATGAGAATACTTTGCGAAAAGATGGCTCTTACCCTTCCGGGCATACTGCTTATGGTACACTTCTGGCATTAGTATTATCCGAGGCCAGACCGGAACGCGCGCAGGAGCTCGCCAGACGAGGATGGGAGTTCGGGCAAAGCAGAGTGATATGTGGTGCTCACTGGCAAAGTGATGTTGATGCTGGTCGTTATGTGGGAGCAGTAGAGTTTGCAAGGCTGCAAACAATCCCGGCTTTTCAGAAGTCACTGGCAAAAGTCCGTGAGGAGCTGAACGACAAAAATAATTTATTGAGTAAAGAAGATCACCCCGAACTTAATTACTGAAGGTGAAAGTCTTCCCGCAAACTGGCCACAGCAAATGAAAGGAAGTGCAACTGCGTAGGGGCGACCGGGCGTGAGACTGTAATTAAAATTGTGTAAGTGCCTGTTTTTGATATGTTCACTCCAGTAACAGAGACAGGCAATTATGGACGAAAAGAAACTCAAAGCCCTTGCGGCTGAAGTGGCTGAAGGCCTTAAAACCGAAGCCGATCTCCATGCTTTTTCCCGCATGTTGACGAAGCTTACCGTCGAAACAGCGCTCAATGCGGAGCTGCCTGACCACCCCGGGTATGAGAAAAATGCGCCCAAAACAGGCTCAAACACCCACAATGGCTACTCGTCAAAAACGGTGTTATGCAATAACAGCGAGATCGAACTGAACACGCCGCGTGACCGTGAAAATACCTTCGAACCACAGCTGATTAAGAAGCACCAGACGCGCATTACGCAGATGGACAGACAGATTTTATCCCTCTGCGCCAAAGGCATGACTACCCGCGAAATCGTTGCCACCTTCAAAGAAATGTACGACTCCGATGTGTCGCCCACGCTGATATCTAAAGTCACCGACGCCGTAAAAGAGCAGGTCATTGAGTGGCAAAACCGACAAATGGATACGCTGTATCCCTTTGTTTATATGGACTGTATGTTGTCAAAGTTCATCAGAATGGCAGTGTGATAAACAAAGCAGTTTTCCCTGCGCTGGGGATCAATACCGAAGGTCAGAAAGCGTTGCCTGCATGTGGCTGTCCGGAAATGAAGGCACAAAGTTCTGGCTAAGCGTGCTGACGGAGCTGAAAAAGCGGGGCCTTCAGGACATCCTGATTGCCTGTGTGGACGGTCTGAAGGGCTTCCCGGATGCGATAAACAGCGTCTTCCCGAAATATCCGCAAATCAGCAAAAGCTGGCGTGCGCACTGGGAAAACCTCAATACGCTCTTCAGTTATCCGCCGGATATCCGCAAGACCATCTACCATCTACACTACAAACGCAGTCGAATCCCTGAACAGCGTGATCCGTGCCGCGATTAAGAAACGCAAAGTGTTCCCGACGGATGACTCGGTACGAAAGGTTATTTATCTGGCAATCAAGGATGCATCAAAAAAATGGAGTATGCCGATCCAGAACTGGCGGCTGGCGATGAGTCGCTTTATTATCGAGTTCGGTGACCGCCTGAGCAATCACCTTTAATATATTAGCAGTTACATAGAATTACTGACAGGCTCAAAAAAAGAGACCAGATTTCAGTCTCTTTTTTATCACTCATAATAATAGTCAGTTATTTTCTTTTATTTAGCTCTTCCATAAAATTTACCCAATTTTTATATTGATAATCAAGATTGCGAATCTCGTCTGAGATGGTTGATTGCTGCTGTATGAGACCACGTTTCTTTGCTATCAACTCTTGTAAACCATCATCGAGCACCTTCATTTTCGCTTTTATCTTCTCATTAATTTCATTATATTTTACGGAGTATTCTTCTTTATGTTTTTCTAATACAGCACGTTTCTCCGCCCTTATGTCATCAAAATCACTCAACCTGTAATTCTTTAATTTTTCCCGGCGAGCCTTCATTGCTGGGTCGAAAACTTCAGCATTGTACTTCTTCTCAAAATAATAAGGAGCATTTTCTTTATTAAAGAGTTCCAGCTCTTTATTCAAATCACGCTGAACAAAATAACGGCTTTGTGTTTTTCCATCTTCCCCTTTCCCCCAATACTCATCGATTTCTTTATTAATAACTAATATATTAGTTTTAACTTTTGCGATATCATTATTTAATTCGTTTAGTTTTGATTTCTTCCTGGCATATTCATCTTTAATTGCATTTATTTTATCATCAAAAACTGCTCCATCCATGATGATATATTTACCGTCAGTTTCAACATTAGGAATTGGATTGCCTTTTGGTGTTTCTGACATTTGTAATGAAGAAAATATTGTTTTCCATCCAGTATCTTTATTACCAAGACTGTTCAAAGTTGCTGAGAATTTAATATCTTTGCCTTTATCCCACGATTTTTGAACAACAATATAATCAGTTAACGAGGCAACTGGCGTATACAGATCGTAGCCAGTAGAAAGTAAGCCATCAGCAGCATATGTTCTCTTATTTCCATCAACCGATGTTTCCTTGATATCAATTGAATCAAGGATAAGACGCCCATGAAATTGATTACTAAATTGTTCTTTCAAGACTTTCTCTGTAGGGGTGTTATCGTCACCGCATCCGCTAATTAATAGCGAAACCAATAAACCACACAAAAATTTTCCTTTCATAACATTCATCCCAGAAATTAATAATATGCAATAAAATCATTTCAGCATCACACAACGAGTTAGCAAATTCAATATTTAATGATGTGTTATTTTCATTATAATACTGTGTCTTTATTTTTAAACCACCAGGACTCGCTATCTTAATGAAAGACAATACCTCTAATAAATCAGATAGTTGGAAAGTAATTTTTTAATGGGCTGGCTGAAGCCATTAAAATGATTTTTTCAATCATCCTTACTGTAGCCGGAGGTAAAGCTGTTACTTCAACTGACGATGAAGAACAACAGGCAGACTACAGAAATGGACTGATCCTACCCGCGTAATATGGACACAACCCTAAGCAAGGTTCTGGTTTTCAAATTGTTCCGGACTGAGACTGCCACAGGCACTGTGACGACGCCGTTGATTGTAATCACACTCGATATCATTAAACACTGCTGTCTGCATTATTTCCCAGCTGGCAAAGCCCTCTCCGTGGATACATTCCACCTTCAGCGTGTGAAAGAAGCTTTCTGCACAGGCATTGTCATAACAACAGCCTCTGGTGCTCATACTCCCCCGCAGATTATGTCGTTTCAGTAAGCTCTGCTAATCCGTTGAATAGTACTGACCACCTCTGTCTGTATGCACGCTGACTTTCCCAGTCGTTTACGCCGCCATTGCACCATCTGTAACGCATCGCAAGCTGGCCGCCACGGTTTTTATGTTATACATCCGTCAGGCGTGGCGCACCATAGCGCTGTTTGCGTCACTGAATGCCTCCCGGACGACGTTATCACAGATAAGGCGGAACTGCTGACGCTGGTTTATCTGATGACGACGCTGATGCCAGACGTACCAGCCACTACGGGCAACCTGAAGTACACGGCACATGGCTTTGGTACTGAATTCAGCCTGATGTTTTTCGATGAAGACATACTTCATTTCAGGCGCCTCGCGAAGTATGCCGCGGCCTTCTGGAGAATGGCCAGTTCCTCATCCCCTTCTGCCAGCGGACGCTTCAGATGGGCGATCTCTGCGGGCATCGCCTGTTCGCGGTCAGAAGAAGAGAGCTGATTTTGCTGTTTGCTTCGCCAGTTGTAGAGCTGTGATTCATACAGGTTAAGCTCGCGGGCGGCAGCGGCCCCCCAATGCGTTCAGCCAGTTTCAGGGCTTCCTGCGAAATTCAGGCGTGTGCTGCTTGCGTGGCTTTTTGGTGGTTGATGCTGGTTTTTTCATATGAGTCACCTCTTGCTTGAGAGTTTACTCACTTAGTCACGTGACCACTATTGCTGGGTAAGATCAAAGAACCTCACTAACGTGTTACACCGTTTTTCATAAAGCCAACCATACGATTGAATGCTTCCCCTCCCCTCAAACTTCCGGATATCGCTACACCGTCTACCCGCCGCAGTATATATTTACCGCGTTGTATGCCTTTCCTGGCCGAGAGCGTTAATATTTACATCCAGGATAAACCTTATCACAAATTAACATCAGATCTTATACCTCATGCTAACTACCTCCATGAAATTAAAGAGCTATTCTCTAAAAGATTAAAGGCAATTATTACTTAATTCAAATTTTAAAGAGATAAATTGATAATAACATGAGCCAATTCTTGTAAATTTCCATCTTTTTTTTATACGCGACATAGTTTTTTAACGATACTATAATATGTAGAAATGCAATATAAAATAGCATTTCCCATAGAAAATGAAAAGATCGCCACCTGATACCTTAAGTTCGCAAATAATTATATAGCTATATATTAGTTTTCTTTTGAAATATTTTTCAGAATAATTTTTGATTTACACGCACATTTAATAAAAGGAAATTATCATGCTAAAAGTATTTAATCCCTCACCTGTCCAGGTGGGGAGCATTGAATGTTTACAATCAGCGCAAAACTGGCAGAGGAAATCCTTATCACTTCAGGGATTAAATTTACTGCAGTCCGTACTCATCAAGCTCACCACGGGTAAAATTTCAATTACGACATCGTCCGGGGAGTATATTACGGCATCAGGACCAATGTTAATATTTTTAGCTAAAGATCAAACTATTCATATCACTATGGAAGAGACTCATGAACAGTTAAATTATAATTTAATTGAATTAGATTCTGCGTCAATAAAAAATGCTTATAATTTTTTTCTGTATGAACATGCAGACTTTTCGGCCCCATTAACAAAACCGACGACAAAACATCTGTTAGCGCCAATAGAAACAGGCGTAGCAAGAGTATTCAACCTTTTACACTCTTCAAATAAAAGCCAGAAATTATCCCAAGATAAAAAGGAATATTTAATAAGATTTCTACTTTCAGAGTTCATCTATGAACCTGAAGCATTTGCCCTCTTTAGAGAACTATCGCAAAATACATTAGCCGAAAATATCTATAATATTATTATAAGCGACATAAGTCGAAAATGGGCGCTCAAGGATATTTCTGACTCACTCTATATGAGTTGTTCCACATTAAAAAGGAAATTGAAACAAGAGAACACCTCATTCAGCGAAGTTTACCTTAATGCGCGAATGAATAAAGCGACAAAACTTCTACGCAATAGTGAATATAATATTACTCGAGTGGCTTATATGTGTGGTTATGATAGTGCTTCTTATTTTACATGCGTTTTTAAAAAACATTTCAAAACTACACCATCGGAATTTTTAGCGTTTTTATCTTCCTCTCGTCATCAATATGTTAATTGAGATATCTGACAATGCAGTATAAGAACAAAGCAAAACATATTAATATAAAAGACGGGATTCTGTTGCTCGCTAAAAAATTCGATCTAACGTTGAGCGAGAAAAAAGTTATTTATTACGTGGCAGCAGGATTATCTGTTAAAAGTTGCTCAAATTTATTAGATCGAAATATAAAAACGATTTCAACACAAAAGAGATCAGCCTATAAAAAAATGGATATTACTACTGATGTTGAATTAATCCATTTGATGCTGAATGAGTTTTACATATCAGTCGATATTACGTAATTTTTTCTAAAATGTTGCTAGAGTGGTAGGCAAGGCAATTCTGGATATCATCTTCAGAGATCTGTGTGATATCAACATTGTATAATTTAACTGATCCCGTATAGCAATGACTGGAATTTGATAGTGCTTTAATTAAAGAAGATTTACCTGAACCTGATGTACCGATAATACCCATAAAATCTCCGGGAACAGCAATGAATGAAAGCTGTTCAATCAGTGTTCGTTCCGCAAACGCTATGGGTAATTCTTCGCTGTCTATCGGCTGGCTGACGATCAACTCTACACCGCCAGTGTCGATAACGATACCGGTAACTGGCATGTTTCTGTTCCGCAATCCGCTATTCTGTCGGGGGAGAATCAGTATACCATAACGGCCACCGATCCCGCCGGTAATAGCGCCGCCGCCAGTGTAACATTTACAGGTACATCGCCCACGGAAAATCCGGTCAACAAGAGTTCCGGCGTAGATGAAATGATTATGCCTGATAACTAAACATCACCATGCGAGGTCTCTTCGGAGGCCTGCTGAAAAAACAGAATAATATTCATTGTCTGTTAATTATTACAGAGAGAGTTAATTTATAAAAAAAAGCGGCAGACTACGCTGCCGCAAATATGAGGAGGACAATTACCGTTACGCTACACCACAAAGTAATCCGTTACTGAGGTAAGTAAAACATAAATATCCCCAACAATGAATCAACGAATCAAACAATCGTCAAATCATGGTATTAATAACCTTGTTCTGTTTTAGCATACTGTGACAGTAAAAATAGATTTTAGTCATTCTGTATATCACACGAAAATTTATAAAACAGATTTGGTTCACTCACAATATACAAATTATTTTCATTATCCATGGCAATCCCTTCTGGCTGGGGGATATCGTCTCTGAGCCCTGACCACTCCGCCGTCAGGAACAATCGATCGCGCACCCGCCACTCGGAACTGACCTCAAGAATCATTTTTGACTCGTCCGACAACACCAGCAGCGAATCCGTTGGGGCATGGTATTCAAGTCCGGAGACATCGCTCACACTCGCAGTGATGGCAGAAGGCAACGCTCTGGTGATACCATTTTTGCTCATCTCTACTTCTTTGATCATAATGGGTTTTCTTTCTTTTGCGGCATATAATCTCTCATTTTTCGCATCCCATGCCGTACCTTCCAGCCCTTTATTTTTTGCTTTGTCATAGCCCTCAAGCTTCACCATGGAGATTATCTGCATGGTGCCGCGCTGAATATCCACCTGTGTTTTATAGACCGCGCCATCTTTCTCACTGCCTATCTGGAACTGGTTGCCCCCACTCCATGCAATAGACTCCGGGTCGTGGATGCCCTGCAGCGGCATCCGCCCTACCAGCTGCCCTTCTGTCGTTAACCAGACCAGTTCAGGGGGATTATTAATAACGGCGAAAAGCATCCTGTCTTCGGCGGAGTAGGTCAAACCTGAAAGGTTACTCTTAACTCCTGCGACTGGTTTTTGCTGAATAACCGCTTTATAGCTACTCAGTGCTAGCGCCGAGGGTTTATCACCATATTTGAGGATCAGTTGATAAACATAGCGTATATCGTCCCTGACCATAAATAAAATCACGCCCAAGAGTACAACCACAATAACGCGTTTTAGTAATCTCATAAAAAATCCATAGCAGATCGCGTCACGACTGATGTCGTAACGCATTTCTTAAAAATAAAGCCGATGTCCGATAGAATCGTTATTCGGTTATGGCGAGCGCCATTAGCATAGGCAAAATGAAATAGTGAGGGTTATCACAAAAAGCCCGATTTTAATCACTAACGTACCCTTTTTGTAAATTGACATAATCAAGAGGAGGGTGGTTTCGGCTAATTATTTAAATAGTACGTCTGTAAATTCGCCCCTGTATGCAGAGCAAATGACAAAAAGTGATAATTAATGAGATGTAACACCGCAATCTGATCTGCTATTGCTGCTCCCACTTCTATTCAACCGGGCAGCAAAAAATGAAACTCAACCTTATTACCGTCAGCCTGGCTACGCTCGTTGCCGCTGGCGCATTCCCGGCCCATGCCGGTCCTCAGGCGCATGTCGTGTGCGGCTATCACCACACGCTGGGCGATGACGCGATTATGATGTTTGGTAAAGCGAATCAAGCGATGTGGCATGACTTTTTTGGCAACACCCACACCGACGCGGTCTCTACCTACCAGACGTTGCGCGCGCAACCCGATACCACCTGTGATAATAAAGCCGACAGCTCCGCTTACTGGGCGCCGTCCATGAAATTACCTGATGGTGAAATCGTAAATCCGGCCTACCAAAAGACCTATTATCAATCCACAAATGTAGCGCAATATCCGCTCCATCCATTCCCGGCCGGGCTGGAGTTACTGGCAGGCGATCATCACGGTACTGGCCCCAGTTCCGCAATCACCTTTTTATGTGCCAACGGCAAAGGTTACACCAACAAGGTAGGCGAAATATGCGGCCTGCGTAAAGCGGGCGATGCCGTCCAGTTTAATATCGGGATCGCTTTCCCCAACTGTTGGGATGGCGTCAACCTGAAACCAACCCATAGCCACAATAACGCTATCTATGCCGACCACGGGAAATGTTCCGCAGACTATCCGGTCAAAATCCCGACGGTTAATATGAACATCGCCTGGGTACTGGTACTCCCGCAGATCTCCTCGCTGGATACGTCCAAAGTAGAATTGTCGATGGACTCGGTAATGCATGGCGAAACCCGGGAAGAGCGCTGGGGAAGTCTTTATACCGCCCATGCCGATTTTATGAATGGCTGGACGGAAGATGGCGCGCAGTTTATGACGGATCTGTGTATGAATCAGGGACTGGATTGCGGCACTACGGTTCCTTACGCCTACAGTAAAGCGGAAGAAAATACCTGGGTAAGCAGCGAAGACGACAAGCCTCATGCCAGCGTCGATACCTTGTACGTACAGGATGACTGGACAAATGGCGGACGCACGCAGCACCCGGAAACGCTCACGCTGGTGAAATTTAAGATCCCGCCCCTGCCTGCCAATATGGACGCTTCGCTATTCAAATACCGTATTCGCCTTTTTGGCGGCAAAACGGAAGCGAACGGCGCCGATCAAATTTTCTTTTACCCGACCAGCAGTGACTGGCACGTCAGTACCGTGTCCTGGAACAATAAACCGGCGATCAACTACCGTTCCGATGCCGTGTTATATCTGGACCATTCACATGAGTATCGCATGGTTGATGTCGATAAAGCGGTGCGCAAAGCGCTGGCGGAAGGGAAAACGGAAATATCCTGGTATATCGGCGGCGACCGTCAGGGAAATCACTACGACTTCACGCCAGCGGACTCAAAACAGAGCCTGGTGCTGATGCTGACCGGTTTCAAAAAGACGCCGGAGCTGTAATAGTAAACTGTGCCCGCTGACGCAACAGCGGGCACGATGGCGGCACAAGTATTACGGCACGCCATCAAAACCCGACCAATACCTCAGAAAAACAACCGCTTATTCTCAGGCTGTAGTCCCTGTTGCTGCTGAACATCCTGCAGATAACAGGTCGCTACGACGGCAAGCCGGGCATAGAAGGCGCTAACGGTATTGCGTTGCAGCAATTCTAGATAGCGGAATCCCCAGGGCAGCAGATGCGCCTCCAGTAACCGGTTGGCCGCCACGTTGTCGCCTCGTGCCAGCAGATCGCTACAGGCCAATAGCATCAGGCCAAACTGATCTTCCGGCTCGCGTTCACGGTCAGTGAATACCATGCCCTGCGACTGTAAAAAAGCTCGATAATCGGCGGTGGTTTCCCCCATCAGCAAATTATCTTTTTCCAGATAGACCGATCCCCAGGGCGGGACGGGCATCTTTCCCTGGCCTTCAAACAACACAGAAAATTGCCATGTAAGCGCATCATCATCCGGTAGCGACCATGACGCACACAGTGATTCAATATGTCCGCGATCGCGCCAGGGGTAAAGCTCAGGCAACGTTGGCAAACAATCGAACAACGCTTTCACCTCCGGCCTCTCAGGGGAGTAGTAAAACAGTGCGCCGAGGATACGCGGCAAAACAGCACGGGAAAGCATAGCAATAGCTCCTGAAATATTTCGCCTGATGACGCTACGCTGATCAGGCTTACATGGCATAAACCGGGCAAAAAACTACATTGGCAGCGTCCACAGATTGTAAAACGCAATCCTACCCGCCAACTCCGCCGCGATAACCACCACAGCCGTCATGGCCAGCACCGCAGCGCTCGATTTCAGGCGCGCGCAGACCACCACCCCGACCACGCCCGCCGCCAGCAATATCGCCTGGGCGGTAAACCAGCTATGCTGCGCGGCGGTCAGAGCGCTATCGGCGCTCATCAGCGTCGCCATATAGCCCGGGCGCAGACAAAAGCTCACCAAAATCGCCAACACGCTGACCAGTAGCCCCAGACGGCGCACGCCAAACAATGCCGCCAACGCGCCGCCGCCAATTAACGGCGTCAATATCATCATTGCCGTGGTGTAAGATGAACGCCAGGTCGCCACCGTCGGCAGTTGGTAAATCTGCGGAACGGCGTATAAGAAGACTACTCCGACTATCGCCGCCAACCAGACCAACGCGTTACACAGCGGCGTCGCCCGGTTCAGCAACAAACCGAGCGCCCCCAGCCCGCCGAGCGCCGCAAAAGCCGCCGACAGGACAATCTCGTTACTCATCGGCGAATGTCCGACGCGCAGCAGCATATTCAGCGCACGCAGCGGTTGCCCGACGTGGAAGGTGCCGACAATGACGCCAAGCCCAAACAGGCACATCACCGAGAACAGACCAATAGCCTTGCGCCGCGGCGCGACCAGCCCCATTGCGCCGCCAATCAGCAGCAGAATAAACGCGCCGACCGCGCTCTGGGTAAAGACCGTAAAAAAGACCAGCGGTAACTCATGCATGGCGCACCTCCCGAATGTTCATGATTGCGCCTTCCGTATCGCCCGTGGGTCTCGCTTTCGGATGCGGTTTAATAATGAGGTTAGGATGGGTGAACGACGCCGAAGGCAGCGGCGCGATTTGATTCTCCGTGCCATATTTTGCCCGTAATTCATCGACAGGGCCGAAATCCAGCGCTCGCTGCGGGCAAGAATCCACACAAATAGGGCGCAGATTGTTCTCCAGTCGGTCAAGACAACCGTCGCATTTACGCATCACGTTTGCTTGCGTATCAAACTGCGGCGCGCCGTAGGGGCAGCGCATTTCACAATAGCGACAGCCGACGCATACGCTGTCATCCACCACGACCAGACCATCTTCTTTGCGTTTATGCATCGCCCCGGTCGGACAGCCGGAGACACATACCGGCTCATCGCAATGGTTACAAGCAATAGAGAGGTAGTAGGTAAAGGTGTCGTGATGCCAGCTTTCCCCCTCTTTCACCCAGTTTCCGCCGCCATATTCATAGACGCGGCGCAGTTTCGGACCGACATCCAGATCTTTATTATCCTTGCAGCTTACCTGGCAGGTTTTACAGCCTGAACAGCGCGAGGAGTCAACATAAAAGCCATACTGTTTCATCGTACATCACTCCTTAAGCGCGTTTAATTTCAACCAGATTGGTATGCTGCGGATTGCCTTTCGCCAGCGGCGAAGGGTGGTGGCTGGTCAGCGTATTGATACAGCCGCCGACATCAACGCCGTTGCCGTCAAGCCGCGTCCACGCGCCCTGCGGCATCGCCGCCACGCCGGGTAAAATGCGCTGGGTCACTTTACAGGGAAGCTCCACCACGCCGCGGTCATTGAATACATGCACCCGATCGCCGGACTTCAATTGGCGAGCGCTGGCGTCAATCGGGTTAATCCAGACTTCATCCGGCACCGCCTCATGCAGCATCAGCACATTGCTGTAGGTCGAGTGGGTATGCCCTTTGGTATGGAAGCCGCTTAACTGCAACGGATACTTCGCCGTCAGCGCTTTGTTAAGATGCGACTCTTTCGCCGGACAAAATTCCGGCAATGCGGGAATTCGCTCGCCTTCTGGCAACGTCCACGCTTGCGCCAGATCCGCCAGCGCCTGGGAGTAAATTTCAATTTTGCCCGACGGTGTGGAGAGTGGATTAGCCTCGGCGTCGGCGCGGAAATCGGCAAACGCAAGGCTCTGCTGCTCGGTAGCGATACGCTGGTCAATCACGCCCATCTCTTTCGCCACGCTCCACTCCGGCAGGTATGGACGTTTTTCACGGATCTGCTGATAGTGCATCTCCGCCCACTGCGCCTGAGTTCGGCCCTCGGTATATTGCTCGCGCAGTCCAAGATGCCCGGCGATATCCGCGCAGATGTCATACGTGCTGCGCACTTCCCACATCGGTTTAACGGTTTTCTGAATCGCAATCATATAGTTATGCGATCCCGCCGCATAGGAGCTGTCCACCAGGTCTTCCGCCTCAAGATAGCTGGTCTCCGGCAACAGCAGGTCCGCATACATCGCGCTGGGCGTCATATGGTTTTCAATCACGATAATGGTTTCACACAGCGATTCATCCGCGAGAATTTGTCGGGTGCGGTTCGTTTCGCCGTGCTGATTCAGCAAGGTATTACCGGCCTGGTTGAAAAACAGCTTAATCCCGGTTTTTAGCCTGTCCGCGCCTTTCACCCCCATTGTCGTCGCGGTCATTTTCTCCGGATGCTGAATGGCGTCCGTCCACAGATAGCAAGGAATAGAGGTTGTGATCGGATTCTTACCGACAGGCAACAATGGCACGCCATACGGCGTACCGTAAGGCCAGTTGCCATTGTTGGTGCCGGGCCGCCCGAAGTGGCCTGTTAACGCTGGCAGCGTCTGAATAGCACGCACGGTTTGTTCGCCGTTGGCATGACGCTGCGGCCCCCAGCCCTGGCAAATATAGCAGGCGCGCGCCGAGGCGATTTCGCGCGCCAGTTGGCGAATACGCGTTGCCGGAATACCGGTGATATCCGCCGCCCATTCCGGGGTTTTCGCGATACCGTCATCGCCCGTGCCAAGAACATAATCTTTATAGCTGGCGTTAGGCGCAGCCGTGTCCGGCAAGGTGCTACGGTCATAACCGACGCAATAGCGGTTTACCAGCGCCTCGTCGAGAAGCTGTTCGGTAATCAGCGTATGCGCTATGCCGGCGACTAACGCAGCGTCCGTGGTTGGGCGAATCGGTAGCCATTCGGCGTGTTCGGTAATCACCGAATCGGTATAGCGCGGATCGATAATAATGACTCGGGCTTTCGAGGTTTCCAGCGCCCGGCGCAGCTCTTCAACCTGACCGCCGCCGGACATCCGCGTTTCTGAGAGATTCAGGCCAAATAGCACCACCAGATCGGAATGCGCGATCTGCGTAAAATGGCTACCGACATAGGTACCATGCATATAGGGCGTTGCCGTCGCGATTTGCGCGGTCGAGTAGGTATTATGGTAATTTAAATAGCCGCCGGTGAGATTTAACAATCGCTTCCAGGCGGGCGATCCCTGCGTATGATAATATGCCCCGGATTGATAATTATAATAAATAGCTTCCCGGCCATATTGTTCGCTAACACGCGTTAATTCCGCCGCAATAAAGGCCGTGGCCTCATCCCATGAAATACGTTTAAATTTTCCTTCGCCGCGTTTTCCCACTCTTTTCATCGGATACTTAATGCGATCCGGGCTATAGACGCGCCAGCGACTGGAACGCCCACGCAGGCAGGGACGAATCTGATGCTCGCCGAATACCGCGTCATCTTTCGCGTCTTCCGGCTCAATACGCACAATGCGATCATTTTTCACGATAACCTTAAGCGGGCATCGACTGCCACAGTTGACCAGACAGGCGCTGTGCCTGACGGTTTCGCCGTTGGCATCCTTCGGTATCGGGGTATCCTGCGCCTGGGCAGTGGTAGCAAAAGGCAGCGTAATCGCCTGGCTTAGCGTCACCGCCGCCCCTACTTTTGCAGTAGCGACAATAGCATCACGTCGGGTTATGGTTGTGTTCAGCCATTTTTTTATTTCCATTTTTTATTTCTCACATTGCTTCCATAATTATTAATAATATGTAATGAAAACTAATCATAATAGATTAAATATTTGTGCTGATTGATTGTGATCAAACGCATTCTGAACGTCAGTAAAAATAAAATGTGATACCGCATACGTTATTATAAAAATTAATGAAAAATTATTTTATGTAATTCTGATGAAAATAAATTACCCATCACGGTATCCGGCGATATTAATTAACGACATGACGTTTGCCAGTCGACATGAGCAGGTAGCGCCCCCTGCAAGGCAAGACGGGCTTTTCAACACTGGAGCAACATCGCCTATGCCTTTGAATTAGACGCCTCATCAGGGATAATAACCTTACGATTCGTCCGCTCAGGTCCACTATGAAACACTCCCTGCCATGCCGGGCGTTACGCAAACGCCCCATGAAACTCGGCACTACCGTCATTCTGATGGTCAGCGCCGTTTTGTTTTCGGTGCTCGTTGTGGTCCATCTGATCTATTTTTCGCAAATCAGCAGCATGACGCGCGACGCGCTGGCAGATAAAGCGCTGGCGGTGGCTCGCTCGCTGGCGGACTCTCCGGCAGTTCGCGAGGGGCTGAAAAAACCGCCTGCGGAAAGCGGCATTCAGACGCTCGCCGAAGCGGTGAGCCAGCATAATAGCTTTTTGTTTATTGTGGTGACCAACATGCAGGGCATCCGTTATTCGCACCCAGAAACGCAGCGAATCGGCCAACCGTTCAAAGGCGATGACATTCTGCTCGCGCTGCAGGGAAAGGAAAACGTTGCCATTAATCGCGGCTTTCTTGCCAAAGCGCTGCGCGTTTTCACACCGGTTTATGATGAACACCACCGGCAGATCGGCGTGGTAGCGATTGGCCTGGAACTCAGTCACGTTACGCAGCAGATCAACAATAGCCGCGGCAGTATTATCTGGTCCATTCTGTTCGGCGCTCTGGTGGGGTTATTAGGCACGTATGCGCTGGTCAAGGTGCTGAAACGTATCCTGTTTGGCCTCGAACCCTATGAGATCTCAACCCTGTTTGAACAACGCCAGGCGATGCTGCAGTCAATCAAAGAGGGCGTTATCGCCGTGGATGATAGCGGCGAAGTCACGTTGATTAACCATGCGGCGCAGGCGCTGCTCGATTATCGAAAAACGCAGGATGACGCCAGATTATCCACCCTGAGTCATGCCTGGTCGCAGGTGGTGGACATTAGCGAAGTGTTGCGTGACGGTACGCCGCGCCGCGATGAAGAGATCATCGTCAAAGGCCGCCTGCTGCTGGTGAATACCGTTCCGGTGCGCAGCAACGGCGAAATTATCGGCGCGATATCCACCTTCAGGGATAAAACAGAAGTTCGCCAACTGATGCAGCGGTTGGACGGGATGGTGAACTACGCGGATGCGCTCCGTGAACGATCCCACGAATTCATGAACAAATTACATGTGATTCTGGGATTATTGCACCTGAAGAGTTATAAGCAGCTTGAAGCGTATATTATCAAGACGGCCAATAACTATCAGGAAGAGATCGGTTTGCTGCTGGGTAAAATAAAGTCGCCGATTATCGCTGGCTTTTTGCTCAGTAAGATTACCCGCGCCTCTGATTTCGGGCACAGCCTGGTGATAAGCAGCGACAGCCAGTTACCGGATAATAACAATGAAGATCAGGTTACGGTGCTGATTACGGCGCTGGGTAATTTGATTGAAAACGCTCTGGAAGCGTTGAGCCAGGAATCCGGCGGCGAAATCAGCGTCTCGTTACACTACCGTCATGGCTGGCTGCATTGCGAAGTGAGCGATGACGGTCCGGGTATCGAACCTGAGCGCATCGAGGCGATTTTTGAAAAAGGCGTCTCGTCGAAAGGCGCCGAACGCGGCGTCGGTTTAGCGCTGGTTAAACAGCAGGTTGAAGCACTTGGCGGCGTAATTTCCGTGGAGTCCGAGCCTGGGATCTTCACACAATTTTTTGTACAGTTACCCTGGGATGGAAAAAGGACCAGCCTATGATCAATGTATTAATTGTCGATGACGATGCGATGGTCGCGGAGTTAAATCGCCGCTATGTCGCGCAAATCTCCGGTTTTCATTGTTGTGGAACCGCTTCGACGCTGGAAAAAGCGAAAGAGTTTATCTTCAACAGTGAAAATCACATTGACCTAATCCTGCTGGATATCTACATGCAGCAGGAAAACGGATTGGATCTGCTGCCTGTCCTGCACAGCGCAGGCTGCAAAAGTGACGTTATTGTCATTTCTTCTGCCGCTGACGCCGCCACCATTAAAGATTCGCTTCACTACGGCGTGGTGGATTATCTGATCAAGCCTTTTCAGGCCACGCGCTTTGAAGAAGCGTTGACCGGTTGGCTACGTAAGAAAACGGCGATGGAAAAACGCCAGTATTACGAACAGTCTGAGCTTGACCTGCTCATTCACGGTAATTCATCCAGCGAGCAGGAGCCTCGTCGGCTACCAAAAGGGCTGACGCAGCAAACGCTACGCACCTTATGCCAGTGGATTGATGCGCATCAGGAGCAGGAATTTTCTACCGACGAGTTGGCCAACGAAGTGAATATCTCGCGCGTCTCCTGCCGTAAATATCTCATCTGGCTGGTGAATTGCCATATCTTGTTTACCAGTATTCATTACGGCGTGACCGGCAGGCCGGTTTACCGCTACCGCGTTCAGCCGGAACATTACTCTTTACTGAAACAATATTGTCAGTAAGCATACCGCATAAAGCCGACGCGAAGCGTTATATCCTGGTAACATTTATTATAACAATGCCAATAAAAACGCTATCACATTAATAACAAACCTGGGAAATTGTGTCAGATCAAATATACTCAACCCAGGCCTGTTAACGTTATTTTCTATTATTACAGCGCTCTGCGCTGTTTTTAATTTCAAAACGCTAACAAAAGTTAATTAAGTATTATCCCATGCCGAGAGTGTGTATTTTTATTAAAAAAGGGATTTGTCCGGAATTTTCCTGACACTTAAATAAAATTATGTTTGTAGCAATGGAGCTTGTGCTACGCCTATGGACAATACGTATATTGGTGAGCAGATACGCGTCTCCACACGCCATACTAATAATTTAAAAAAATGGCGTGACAATGATCACATAAGTCACATTCTGTTCGCTTTATCTCGTGATTTACCTGATGGCGAGACACAAAAATTAAAGAATAAACGCCTGTTTTTAAAACAGACAAATCATAATTTACTGCTCTCGCTGACTCCACCTGCCCATCGCCAGAGGGTACTCCCCTCTGAACATCACTATCGCAAGAAAATAATTACTTAAAGCAACTCTGTAAAAAGCTTAATCGTTAATCGTCGCCACTGGCGCATTGAATATTCGCCATTTCCTGATGCTCATTCACACAAATCAGAAGATGGCTGTGATCCATTTATCAAAATTGACTGGGTTTATCGCGAGGATAAATAAAAATGTTATTTAGTATACAGCTTCTCATAATATTAATATGTCTGTTTTATGGTGCCCGAAAGGGCGGGATCGCGCTCGGGTTGTTGGGCGGTATTGGTCTGGTCATTCTGGTGTTTGTTTTCCATCTCCAGCCAGGCAAACCGCCCGTTGACGTAATGCTGGTCATTATCGCGGTAGTCGCCGCGTCGGCGACGTTGCAGGCGTCAGGCGGGCTGGATGTGATGCTGCAGATTGCCGAAAAGCTGCTGCGTCGTAACCCCAAATACGTCTCTATTGTGGCGCCGTTCGTCACCTGTACCCTGACGATTCTGTGTGGGACAGGCCACGTGGTCTACACCATTTTGCCGATTATCTATGACGTGGCGATCAAGAATAATATCCGTCCGGAACGTCCAATGGCGGCCAGTTCTATCGGCGCGCAAATGGGCATCATCGCCAGTCCGGTTTCCGTCGCCGTGGTTTCTCTGGTAGCGATGCTGGGCAACGTGACATTTGACGGAAAACATCTGGAGTTCCTCGATCTGCTGTCGATCACCATCCCGTCTACCCTGCTCGGTATCCTGGCAATCGGTATTTTTAGTTGGTTCCGCGGTAAAGATCTGGATAAAGACGAAGCGTTTCAGAAATTTATTTCCGTACCGGAAAACCGTCAGTACGTGTACGGCGATACCGCGACGCTGCTGGATAAAAAACTGCCGAAAAGCAACTGGCTGGCGATGTGGATCTTCCTGGCGGCGATTGCCGTGGTCGCTCTCCTGGGCACGGACTCCGACTTACGTCCAACCTTCGGCGGCAAACCGTTGTCGATGGTGCTGGTCATTCAGATGTTTATGCTGCTGACCGGGGCGCTCATTATCATTCTGACCAAAACCAATCCTGCGTCTATCTCAAAAAACGAAGTTTTTCGTTCCGGTATGATTGCGATTGTCGCGGTATACGGGATCGCCTGGATGGCGGAAACCATGTTCGGCGCGCATATGTCGGAAATTCAGGGCGTGCTGGGCGAAATGGTCAAAGAGTATCCGTGGGCCTACGCCATCGTTCTGCTGCTGGTCTCCAAGTTTGTTAACTCCCAGGCGGCGGCGCTGGCGGCGATTGTTCCCGTCGCGCTGGCTATCGGTGTCGATCCGGCGTATATCGTGGCCTCTGCGCCGGCATGTTATGGCTACTATATCCTGCCGACCTACCCAAGCGATCTGGCGGCGATTCAGTTTGACCGTTCCGGCACAACCCGTATTGGTCGCTTCGTCATTAACCACAGCTTCATTCTGCCGGGTTTGATTGGCGTGAGCGTCTCCTGCGTCTTTGGCTGGATCTTTGCCGCAATGTACGGATTCCTGTAATGGCCGCGCGCGCCGCCCGGTTATGCGCGGCGCGCGACTTAGAGCCTGGCCTATGAGGCTCTTAATACATTTTCTTACTATTAGGCTGGAAGCACATGTCGAAAAAAGAGTTTATCTATCAGGCGCCTTTCCCGATGGGAGAGGACAAAACAGAGTATTATCTGCTCACCTCCGATTATGTCAGCGTCAGTGAATTCAATGGAGAATCTATCCTCAACGTTGAGCCGCAGGCGTTAACATTGCTGGCTCAGCAAGCCTTCCATGATGCGTCTTTTATGCTCCGTCCTGAACACCAGCAGCAAGTCGCCGCCATTCTCCATGACCCCGAAGCCAGCGAAAACGACAAATATGTGGCGTTGCAATTCCTGAGAAACTCCGAAATCGCCGCCAAAGGCGTTCTGCCGACCTGCCAGGATACCGGCACGGCGATTATCATGGGTAAAAAAGGCCAACGCGTCTGGACGGGCGGCGGCGATGAAGCCGCGCTCTCCAAAGGCGTGTTTAATACCTATATCGAAGATAACCTGCGCTACTCGCAGAACGCGCCGCTGGATATGTACAAAGAGGTCAATACCGGCAGCAACCTGCCAGCGCAAATCGATCTCTATGCCGTCGACGGCGACGAGTACAAGTTCCTTTGCGTGGCGAAAGGCGGCGGTTCAGCAAACAAAACGTATCTCTATCAGGAGACCAAAGCGCTGCTCACCCCAGGCAAGCTGAAAAACTTCCTCGTTGAGAAAATGCGCACGCTGGGCACCGCGGCCTGTCCGCCATACCATATCGCCTTTGTCATTGGCGGCACCTCGGCGGAAAGCACGCTGAAAACCGTTAAACTCGCCAGCACCCACTATTACGACGCGCTGCCGACGGAAGGTAACGAGCACGGCCAGGCATTCCGCGATCTCCACCTGGAACAGGAACTGCTGGAAGAAGCGCAAAAACTTGGCCTCGGCGCCCAGTTCGGCGGGAAATATTTCGCCCACGATATTCGCGTAATTCGCCTGCCGCGTCACGGCGCTTCCTGTCCGGTGGGGATGGGCGTCTCCTGCTCGGCAGACCGTAACATCAAAGCGAAAATCAACCGCGAAGGCATCTGGATCGAAAAACTGGAACACAATCCGGGCCAGTATATTCCGCCAGCACTGCGTCAGGCGGGCGAAGGCGACGCGGTAAAAGTCGATCTCAACCGTCCGATGAAAGAGATCCTCGCCCAGCTATCGCAGTACCCGGTCTCGACTCGCCTGTCGCTGACGGGCACCATTATCGTAGGTCGCGATATCGCCCACGCGAAGCTAAAAGAGCGTATTGAATCCGGCGAAGACCTGCCGCAGTATATTAAAGACCACCCCATCTATTACGCAGGTCCGGCAAAAACGCCGGCAGGTTATCCATCTGGCTCATTAGGCCCCACCACCGCAGGCCGAATGGACTCTTATGTCGATCTACTGCAATCCCACGGCGGCAGTATGATCATGCTGGCGAAAGGCAACCGTAGTCAGCAGGTCACGGATGCCTGTAAAAAACACGGCGGTTTTTATTTGGGCAGTATCGGCGGCCCGGCGGCGGTACTGGCACAGCAGAGCATTAAGCATCTGGAGTGCGTCGAGTATCCGGAACTCGGCATGGAAGCTATCTGGAAAATTGAAGTAGAAGATTTCCCGGCCTTTATCCTGGTGG
>OKEE01000233.1_pt1 | contig 31758 bp, 18 predicted proteins | sample 1611071 | NCBI WGS metagenome assembly OKEE01 (sample SAMN04436708, study PRJEB24849) | human gut metagenome | biome: human gut; feature: NICU; material: stool | host: Homo sapiens | place: USA: Saint Louis, MO | collected 2010-09-07 | reverse complement strand
AGAGCGACGCGCTGTCGATCATTGCGCGCGCAACGGAAGTGAACGCCGCGATTCATGCGAACGACCTGACGGTGACGGCAGGAGCGAACCGCGTTGGCGCAGACGGCAGCGTCAGGCCGATTGCCGGTGAGGGTGCCGCGCCCGTGGTGGCCGTGGATACCGGCGCGCTCGGCGGGATGTATGCCAACCGTATCCGCCTGGTCTCCAGCGAGACGGGCGTGGGGGTGAACCTCGGCAACCTCACCGCGCGCCAGGGCGACATTCAGCTGGACGCGGGCGGGAAACTGACGGTCACGAACAGCCTGGCCAGCGGATCGATTACCGCGAACGGCGCGGGAGTGGCCCTCAACGGCAGCCATCAGGCCGGTGGCGCGCTGAATGTGGCCAGCTCGCAGGATGTGGAACTCAATAACAGCACGCTCGCCAGCCAGGGCGATATGCGCCTTTCCGCTGCGGGGAAAGTGCAGACGACGGGCGGCGGGACAAACAGCGCGGGCGCGCTGTCGGTGAGCAGCGGGCAGGGGATGACGCTCAGCAATACCTCCCTGGTCTCCCGCGGCGCGGCGACGCTGGGCAGTAAAGCTACCCTGACCGTCAACGGCGGCGGCGTGTCGGCACAGGGCGGGGCGCTAACCGTCACGAGCAAACAGGGAATGGCGCTTGCGGATGCGACGCTGACGGGTCAGGCCGACACCACGCTGTCCACCGACGGCAGCCTGACGCAGCGCGGCGGCAGCGTCACCAGCAAAGGCGCGCTCAGCGTGGCGGCCGGGAAAGATATCACGCTGACGAATACCCGCAGCGGTAGCGATACCCGCGCGACCCTCAGCAGCGGCGGCACGCTGTCATCCACGGCCAGCGCGGTCTCGGCAGGAGAGAATCTGGCCCTGAGCGGCGGACAGCTGGTGATGGACGGCCAGAGCCGGGCCGATGCCACGGGCGATATCCGCCTGACGGGCAGCGGCGTCAGTAATCAGGGGCAGGTGAATGCGGGGCGCGACATTGCCCTCTCCGGCGACAGGGTATCCACCAGCGGCCAGCTGGCGGCGAAAGGCCACCTTGACGTGAACGCAGGAGAGCTGACAAACGGCGGCACGGTGCAGGGTAACGACGTCACCCTGAAGGGGCAGACGGTCACTAACAGCGGTACCCTGCAGAGCGCAGGCAACCTGGCGCTGAGCGTTGGTACCCTGGAGCAGCGGGGCACGCTGAGCGCGAAAGGCAATGCAAACGTCACGGCGCAGCAGACCCTGCGTAACAGCGGCAGCCTGCTGGCTGACGGGGCGATGAGCGTGACGGCAGACGCGCTGGAACAGAACGGCACCCTGTCCGGCGCGACGGCGCTGACGGCGCAGGCCGGCACCCTGACCAGCGGTCAGGCGTCCCGTACCACCAGTCAGGGCAATGTACAGATTACCGCGACCCGCAGCGCCAGCCTGAACGGGCAGACGGACGCGGCGGGGGCCTTAACCGTCAGCACCGGCGACCTGACCACCGGCCAGGATGCGCATCTGCAGAGCGGGCAGGCGCTCACTCTGCAGGCGCAGAATGCCGCGCTGAACGGCACGCAGGCGGCGAAGGGCGCTCTGTCGGTGACGGCGGGCACCCTTGCGCACGCCGGGAAATCCACCGGTAACGCGCTGAGTTTTAACGCAACCGGCGACCTGACCAGCGGCGGAGAGCTTACCGCCAGCGCCATCGCGCTCAGCGGACAGAACATCCTCCAGTCCGGCGTCGCAAAAGCGGATCGCATGACCCTGACGGCTCCTGACCGCATCACCAACAGCGGTACGCTGGTTGCCGGTACGCTGGCGCTGGACGCTGCCTCGGTGGAGAACAGCGGGCTGCTGCAGGGGACCACCCTGCTCGGCCTGAAGACCGGGTCACTCACAAACCTCGCGGGCGGATCGGTCTACAGCACGCAGGATTTAACGCTGAACGTTCCGGTGCTGTCTAACAGCGGGCTTATCACCACTGACGGCACGCTGCACCTCCGGGGCGACACGCTGACAAACCAGGGTGAAATCAACGGCGTCAGCCTGAGCAGCGACTACCTCAGCCTGACCAACACCGATACCGGACGCCTGCTGGCGGACGACCGGCTCACCCTGAACGGCACTGCGTTTGCTAACGCGGGCAATATTGCGGCCAGCGACCTGCACATCACGGCGAACAGCCTGCAAAACCAGGGCACCGTCGAGGGGGACTCGGCGCTGACGCTCGGTGTGGCAGACCTCACTAACCGTGGCGCGCTGCGTAGCAGCGGAACGCTGACGCTCGGCGGTGAAACGCTGGCCAATAGCGGCGAGCTCAGCGCCACCGCGCTGCTGCTGAACCTGACCCGACAGGCCAGCAACGATGCCGACGGGCGGGTAATTGCCCGGGACGGCCTGACGCTGACTACCGCCAGCCTGACGAACAGCGGGCTGATGGCCGGTACCGACGCGCAGTTTAACAGCGCGTCGGTGACCAACGGCGGCACGCTGCAGGGGACACACTCCCTGACGGCTACGGGGGCACAGCTCACTAACCAGCAGGCGGGTATGCTGCTCTCCGGCGGCGCGCTCGCCCTGCACCACACCACCCTGAACAACGCCGGGCTGCTGCAGGGCAACACCCTGAACCTGGCCACCGGTGAGTGGATGAACACCGGTAACGCGCTGGGGGAAACGGGCGTGACGGCGGCGGTGACCGGCACGCTGACCAACAGCGGTAAGGTGCTCAGCCAGCAGGCGCTGGACGTCCAGGCCGACAGGACCGATAACCGTGGCCAGCTGCTGGCGAAAGTGCTGACCCTGCGGGGCGACCTGCAGAACAGCGGCCTGCTTCAGGGCAGCAGCACGCTGGCCTGGTCCGGGAACACCTTCACGAACCAGCCTCAGGGCCAGGTGACGGGCGGCGAGAGCCTGACGCTGAGCGGACAAACCCTCAGCAACGCGGGCAGCCTTCAGGGGCGCAGCGCGACGCTTGACGCCGTGAGCCTGAATAACCAGGGCAGCGTTCAGACGCTGGACGCCCTGACGCTTTCCGCGACCGGCAGGCTGGATAACACGGGTGCCCTGCTCAGCCAGAATCTGTTCACGCTGACGGCGGCGCAGCTGTTCAACGACGGCCAGCTGGCCGGGAAAGCCCTCGCGGTGAAGGCTGCGCAGCTGAACAACACCGGGATCCTTCAGGGTAACGACACGCTGGCGCTGACCACCCGCGCGCTGAGCAACGGCGCCACCGGGCAGTTGGTGAGCGGCAGTCCTCTGAACGTATCCCTCGACACGCTCGATAACGCCGGCCTGCTGCTGGTGAAGGGTGGGTTTACCCTGCGGGGCAGCGACCTGACGAACCGGGGCGATATTCAGGCGCAGAGCCTGGATTTGGGCCTGAGCAATGCCCTGACCAATACGGGGAACATCGTTGCCACCGACGATGCCGCGCTTAACGCGACGACGCTGACCAGCAGCGGCACGGTGGCGGGCAAAACGCTGACAGCAGGCGGTACTGAGCTGCGCAACAGCGGCCTGATGCAGGGCAGCAACGCGGTTAACGCCACCGCCGACCGCTTTATCAACGAGCTGAACGGTAAATGGCTCTCCGGCGGCGGCTTCACGCTGGCGGGCGGACAGCTGACGAACGCCGGTACGCTGCAGGGCGCCACGCTGGGCATGACCGGCACCACCCTCACCAACAGCGGCACGGTGAACGGGCAGACGGGACTCAGCGGCACGCTCAGCGGGGCGTTAACGAATACCGGGCTGCTGCAGAGCGGCGGCGCGACCGCCTTCACCGCGGATACCCTGGCGAACCCGGGGCGCATCACGGGCGGTACGCTGTCCCTCACCGCCCGCGATATGAACAACGGCGGGCTGATGCAGGGAACGAACGGCCTGGCGCTCACCGGGACCACGCTGACCACGGGCGCAGCCTCGCGCACCCTCTCCGGCGGCATGCTGACGCTGGATGCAGGCCAGCTGACCACGCAGGGCACGCTGCAGGGGAACGGCGCGGACATCCGCGCCAGCGACTGGACGCACGGCGGGTCTCTGCTCAGCCAGGGAACGCTGACGGCCACGACCGGCGGCACGCTGACCTCAACCGGCTCGCTGATGAGCCAGGGCCGGGCGGATATCACCGCCCAGACGCTGGATAACCGCGGGCAGCTCCTCAGCGAGGGCGAGGTGACGCTCGGCGGCAGCACGCTTAAAAACAGCGGCACCGTGCAGGGGAACGCCCTCGCGCTGCATCAGAACAGCATTAACAACCAGGGCACCCTGACCGGTCTGCAGAGCCTGACCGTTCAGGGGCAGCAGCGGCTGATGGCGCGCATGGCGATGGCCGCGCCGCAGCAGGAGCTGATCAACGGCGCAGGCGGCAAACTTCTTACCCAGGGCGCGCTGACGATTGCGTCCGGGGCTGTGACCAACGCCGGCAGCTGGCAGGCACAGAATATTCTGCTTAACGCCCGGTCGCTCACCAACAGCGGCGCGGTGCAGAGCGCCGACGCGCTGCAGATGACGCTGGCCGATACGCTCAACGGAACCGCAGGCAGCAGGATCGCCGCGCTGGGTGCGGCGACGCTGCAGGCCGCGACGCTGGCGAACCAGGGGCAGTGGGCGGCGAAAAACCTGACGCTGACGGGCGGTACGCTCAGCAACAGCGGCGCCATCAGCGGCGTGAATGGCCTGACCCTCAGCCAGACCGGCGCGGTCAGCCAGCAGTCTGGGGGCACCCTGCTGTCCGGCGGGGCGCTGAACATCAAGGCGGCCTCCGTCACCAGCGACGGCAAAATGCAGGGGGGCACGCTCGGCATCACCACCGGGGCGCTCACCAACAACGGACGTCTGCAGGGCGATAACGGCGCGACGCTGGCCCTCAGCGGGACGCTGACCAACAACAGCGGAGGCGAAATCGTCAGCCGCGATGCGCTGACGCTGACCACGCCCGCGCTGTTTAACTACGGCCTTATCCAGGGTGGCGGCGAGACGCGCGTGACCGCCTCCTCGCAGGCGCGTAACGACGGCAGGCTTCTTTCCGGCGCGCGCCTGACGCTCGGCACGCCGCAGTTCACCGGCACCGGCTGGCTGCAGGCCACCGACCTGATACTCAATGCGGCAAACGCTACCAACGGCGGCACGTGGGTGGCCGATCGTGCCACCCTGACCGGCACCAATTTCGCCAGCCAGGGCACCACCCAGGCGGGACAGCTGACGGTTAACTACAGCCAGCTGAACAACAGCGGCACGCTGCTCGGCAACACGCAGCTGAATATTGGTGCGGACCAGGTAACCCAGAGCGCGGGCGGCAAGCTGCTGAGCGGCGGCAACCTGTGGCTGCAGAGCCGGGGGCTGGACCTTACCGGCCAGCTGGTGTCCCTGGGGGACTTAACGCTGCAGCTGACGAACGCGTTTACCAGCAGAACCGCCGTGGCGGCAGGCAGAACCCTGACCATCAACAGCGGCGGCGACATTGATAACCGCAGCGTGCTGCAGGGGCAGGCGGTCAACCTGAACGCGGGCGGGCAGCTCAGCAACAACGGACAAATCACCACCGGCGGCGGCACGAGTACGCTCTCCGGCAGCAGCGTGGCGCTGAACGCCGCGGGTTCGGTGCAGGGCGGAGGTGACATCACCGTGGCCAGCCGGAGCAATATTACCGTCGACGGCTTCACCGGCACGCGCGGCTCGCTGACCCTGAGCGCGCCGGGCGCCATCGTCAACACCGCGCTGCTGTACGCGGCGAATAACCTGGCGCTGTTTGCCGACAGCATCACCAACCAGCGCGGCGACATCATGGCGGGGAACAACCTGTGGATGCAGCGGGATGCGGCAGGGAATGCGAACAGCCAGGTGGTGAATACGTCGGGGAATATTGAGACGCAGAATGGCGATATTACAATTAAAACTAATCGTTTTTTTAATCATTACGAAGTTTTTGATGTAAAAACAGAAAGCAGTAGTCCGACTAATTCAGGGGACTTAAATAAACAATTACCTTCCAATGCCCATTTTGGGGAGGACAGTAAAGGTCCTTACATTGAAGTTAAGATGCATATTGATCTTATACCCGATGAAGTTGTACTCAGTAACGGACCGGAAGAAAATGTAACTATACACACGCAAGGTACCGCAGGGAGACTTTCTGCAGGAAAAGATTTGAATATTTCCAGCAATGAGCTTATTAATCAGGCCAGTAATATGCTGGCAATTGGCAATATCAATATTTCCGGAAATCAGTTAAATAATCAAAGTTACCAGTCTGGTAAAAGCTCCAGTGAAATTGTTTACCAATTATCCACTATGTCAGGCTCCGATGGTGATTTCCCTACGGTTGTTTACAGGCCTAAGAGTTCTTCAGGTTCTGTTCCTGATGGCCCTGTTTACCGCGCTGTTATACAAGCCGGCGGTAACGTTAATGCAAACTTTACCAGCAATATCAGCAACACTAATACCACCGCCAATGCAGGTGGCGTCAGCAACGTTATCTCCACGCCGTCGCTGAACACCCTCAGCAACCAGAGCGTCGGCAGCGGCGTGCAAAAACAGGGGCTGAACGCTACCGGCACCGTGGCGGTGAACTCGCCGCAGTGGAACGATCAGCTCCAGGGTGCGCTACAGCAGCTTAACGGCGGCGGCGCGCTGGAAAACGGCGGCGCGTCCGGCACGCCTCTCAGCAACATTGGCACCAGGCAGAAAGGCAACGCGAACCTCGGCCAGCTGGGCACGCTGGCGAACGCCGGGGCCACCACCGCCGATCTCAGAACCGCTCAGGGCGGCGCCGTCGGGCATTACCAGGGCCAGCGCGTCGATACCAGCGCTTACCCGCTTCCGTCGGGCAACAACGGCTATTTTGTCTTCTCCGACAACCCGAAAAGCCCGTACCTGATCGGCATCAACCCGAAACTGAACGGTCTCGGACAGCTTGATCCCGCCCTGTTTGCCGACCTGAACGCAATGCTCGGGGTCAAACCGTCGTCCACGGCACCGCAGGAGACGCGGCTGGCGTTTACCGACGAGAAGCAGTTCCTCGGCTCGTCCTATATGCTCGGCCGCCTCAACCTGAACCCGGATTACGACTACCGCTTCCTCGGCGATGCAGCGTTCGATACCCGCTATGTCTCCAACGTGATGCTCAACCAGACCGGTAACCGCTACCTGAACGGCATCGGTTCCGATCTGGATCAGATGCGCTATCTGATGGACAACGCCGCGGCGGCGCAGCAGTCGCTGGGCCTGCAGTTTGGCGTCTCGCTGACCGCCGATCAGATTGCTGCGCTCGACCACAGCCTGCTGTGGTGGGAGAAAGCCACCGTCAACGGTGAAACCGTGATGGTGCCGAAACTCTACCTGTCGCCGAAGGACGTCACCGTCAATAACGGCAGCGTAATCGCGGGCAACAACGTCACCCTGAAGGGCGGCGACATCACCAACAGCGGCAGCTCGCTGCTGGCGAAAAACAGCCTGACGCTCGACAGCCAGAACAGCATCAGCAACCTCAACAACGGCCTGATGAAAGCGGGCGGCGACCTGAACCTGAGCGCCATCGGCGATATCAATAACATCAGCTCCACCATCAGCGGCAAAACGGTCGCGCTGGAGAGCCTGGACGGCAGCATCAACAACCTGACCCAGGTTGAGCAGATTGATATCAACGCCGGAGGGAAGTACGGCAAGATCGGCCTGAAAGACACCCTGCTGGGCAACACGGCGTCTATTACCGCGCAGGATGGCCTGTCGCTTGAGGCGGGGAAAAACATCACCGTTACCGGGGCGAACCTGGCCTCCGGCGGCGATATGCTGCTGAACGCGTGGGGCGATATTGCCGTCAACGCGAATCAGATCAACGACGCATTCAGCTCCAGCCGGGCGAAAACCAGCCGTTCGTCCGTCACGTATCAGGGCAGTAACGTCACCGCGGGCGGCAACCTGCTGGTGAACGCCGGGCACAACCTTGACGTGACCGCCAGCGACCTGAAGGCGGGCGGCAGCGCGGGGCTGAGTGCGGGCAACGATCTCAATCTGAACGCGGCACAGACCAGAGAAAGCAGCCGTAAAGGGAAAAGCGAGTCCCACAGCACCGGGCTCGACCGCACCACGATTTCCGCAGGCGATAACCTGGTGCTGAAGGCCGGGCAGGATATCAACGCGCAGGCCGCCGCGCTGGCGGCGGAGAAAAGCGTCGGGCTGCAGGCGGGTCGCGACGTGAATCTGGCGGCGGAAGAGACCACGCAGGGCGATAGCTATAGGTCGGGCAATAAAAAAGTGATTAACGAGTCGGTTCGCCAGTCGGGAACCGACATCACTGCGGGCGGGAATGTGACCGTTGTCGCCGGACGGGATGTGACGGCACAGGCAGCAGATGTCTATGCCGCAGGCGATACAGCCGTGGCCGCCGGGCGGGATATCACCCTTTCCACTGCGACGGAAAGTGACTATGCGTACCGGGAGAAGAAAAAGACATCCGGTGGGTTCCTCAGCAAGAAAACCACTCACACCATCCACGAAGAAACGCATACGCGTGAGAAAGGTACGCAGCTTTCCGGCGACAACGTTGCTCTCCGGGCTGGTAACAACCTGACGGTGCAGGGCTCATCAGTTGCCGCTGAGCGCGATGTGGCACTGAAGGCTGGAAATGATCTGACCGTGGAGGCAGCAACCAACACCGACACGTTCTACGACATGAAGAAGACGAAAAAATCCGGCGTTTTCTCCAGCGGGTCGGGATTGGGTATCACCATCGGGTCGCAGTCTTCAAAAAGCACCCGGCAGGGGGCAAATACGACGCAAAGTGATGCGCGCAGCACGGTGGGCACTGCTGGCGGTAATGTCATTATCAGCGCCGGAAATGACGTCCAGTTGAGCGCGGCAGACGTGGTTGCCGGAAGAGCGAAGGATGATTCCTCCCGTAAAACCGGCCATATCGATATCACTGGCGACAGCATCGCCATCCTTCCTGGACGGGATACGGCCACTGAGTCCATGAAGCAGGAGTCCAAATCGTCTGGCGTCACCGTCAGTGTGAAAGCGCCATTTGAAGACACAGTGCGTAACGTGCGCGATATCGTTCGTGGTAAGGGCAACAGTGGCAACAGCACCGTCGATAAAGTGAAGGGGCTGGGGGCGGAAGGCGGTGCGCTCGCGCTTGACGGACCAGGGCAGATGATGGCCATTTCCGCAGGACGCACCCGGTCTTCCTCTGAGTCGCACTACGAGGGCGAGTTTAACAGCGGCAGCCATCTTGCCGCCGCAGGCAATATCCAGATGACTGCCACCGGTAAACAGGGAGGCAGCAACAGCGGTAATATCCTGATTGCCGGGAGCCAGGCTAAGGCCGGTGAAACGGTGATCCTCGATGCGAAACGCGACGTTGATATCACCACCTCCACAGACAGCGAGAAATACGGCAGCAGCACTAAAAATAGCGGCTGGAATCTTTCGAGCGACCTGAGCGCCGGAAGTGCTGTTCGCGCCATCTCGGGTGGGGGTTCCCACGGCAATCAGCTCCTGCCGGGCGGGATGAGCAAGGCGGAGAGCAACAGTAGCGGTACCCGGACCACACAAAACGCGTCGGTCATTCAGGGCTCAGATATTTACGTTAACAGTCGTGACGGCAGCGTGAATATCAGCGGCAGCCTGATGACCGCCACGGACGATCTTCTGCTGTCAGCCACAAATGGGGATATCTCCGTTTCTGCCGGACGCGATACATCGCGCAGTGAGAGTAGCGGCAGCAGCAAATTGCTGGGAACGCTGGGCGGCGATGGTTACAGCGCCACGGCAGGCTACCGCCATGAAAAAAACAGCAGTCGGGAAGATAGCAGCCTCGAAAACGGATTGCGCAGCCAGCTAAGCAGCAAAAACGGTAACGTTGTCGCGCAGGCCGGTAACGATCTCTCCCTGTCAGGTACGGATATCCGTGCCGGTAAATCGGTCTCACTCAGTGGCGAAAATATCCTCATGGGGGTGAGCCGGGATACCCGTGACGGTGAAAACCACAGCAGCAGCGCCCAGTATGGTGTGACGGCATCTGCTGGCGGCTGGGCAGTTGAGGCTGCAAAAGCCGCTGAGACGGCAGCCCGCAGCGCAGAAAACGGTGATGATCCACGGCTGACCGCCATCAGAACAGGTCAGTCGGCGGCAACCGCGGCGCAGGGCGCTATGTCGGACTCGTCGCTCATCAAGGCTAAAGTGTCTTTAACGGCGGGGACGTCCTCTCAGGACAGTCGTTACCACAGTACCGACACGCAGGGCACCACCATTAATGCCGGCGAGAATGTCTCTGTTCGTGCCGGAAATGACATTGCCGGTATGGGGGTACAGATCGCGGGTAAACACGTGGCGCTGGATGCGGGGCGGGATATTCTGCTGTCTTCCTCCCAGAACACAACCCACTCTGAGAGTAAAAACAGCGGCAGCCAGTTCAGCGTCGGTGTCGGTGTGAGCCTGATTGGTGCGCAAAACGGCATCTCGGTGGAGCTGGGGGCGTCACAGCATAAGGGTAAGGAAAACAGCCAGTCGCAGCGCAATACGAACAGCGTTGTCCATGCTGATGAACAGCTTACGGTGAACAGCGGACGCGACACCACCCTGAAAGGTGTGGAGCTGGAAGGTAACCGTGTGGTGGTCAACACCGGGCGCGATCTCACCATCAGCAGTGTGCAGGATACAGCCAGTTATAACAGCAAGCAGTCTTCGTCAGGCGCGTCCCTCAGTCTGTGCATACCGCCACTGTGTTATGGTGCCTCTTCCGGTAGCGTCAGTGCATCGGGTGAGAATATCACCCAGAATGGTAAGAGCGTCGCTGAACAGAGCGGGATATTCGCAGGCAAAGGCGGCTTTGCCGTCACCACCGGAAATCATACCCAGCTTGACGGCGCGGTGATTGCATCCACGGCGTCTGCAGATAAAAATAGCCTCGACACGGGTACGCTGGGTTTCAGTAATCTCCACAACGAGAGCCAGACCAGCGGCAACGGCTACACGGTGGCGCTTTCCGGCAGCGCGGGCGGCAGCGGAAACGGTGAAAATCGCAACCTGGCACCGGCCATCGGTACGGGCCAGGCAGAAGAGAGCCACACCGGAACGACCTCATCAGCGGTGAGTGGCGGTAGCATTGTCATTCGCAACCCGGCGGGACAGAAACAGGATATTGCTGACCTGAGCCGTGATACGGCTGACGCCCACCATGGCGTGGACGTGAACGGTGATGTGCAGAAGGTCAGGGATAACCTGGCGGTCCAGAGCGAAGGTGCAGCGCTGGCCACCTCTGCGCTGGATGCTTACGGCAAGTATGCGGAGCAGAAAGCGCGTGAATCCAACGCGGCGCTGGGCGCGAGGCTGGCGTCAGAAGGAAAACTGCAGGGCGATACGCCGCAGGAGCAGGAAGCGTTCCTGAAGACGCAGCCCGGATATCAGAATACCGAGTACGGTCCGGGGAGTGCCTTCTGGACGAAGGGTAGCGCAGCGGCGGGATTACTGGCAGGTGCGCTTGGCGGTAACCTGAAGGCAGGCGCGGCAGCGGGGGCGGCCCCTCTGCTGGCGACCCTGGTCAAGGAGCAGAAAGACCCGACAGCCCGTGCCGCGCTGCACGGTATTGTGGCGGCGGCGCTGACGCAGCTGAGTGGCGGGAGCAGTGCGGATGGCCTGAAGGCTGGTGCCATAGGAGCCATTACGGCCTCGGCGATGACCGACCATCTGGTCAGTGCGCTGTATGGAGATAAAAAATCCAGTGACCTGACAGCAGAGGAGAAACGGCTGGTCAGTAGCCTGGTGAGTATCGCGGGGGGTCTGGCAGGCGCTGCGGTGACGGATGGCAGTGTCTCCATGGCGGCGATGGCGTCGGAAACGGCGAAGGTGGAGGTTGAGAATAACTCGCTGGGTGTAGCACCTCCGGTTCCGGTGCCTGTTCCCGGGGTTCCGGTAAGCCCGGGAGATCAGGTCACCAAAAACGCCAATGACAAAATAGCGTCAGCTGTGGATGATCTGTTTGATGCAGTTGATAAAGCCACTCAGTGTAGCTTTGGGCGTGCATGTTCTTCGGATGATTCAAATCAGGAATCGAAACCCAACGTTGCCGGCAACATGACGGATAACGAGAAGGCTGAATATGGTGGAGCTGGGTCAGGCTCTCCGACTCCACCAGAAGATGATCATGAAAAACAAGAAAGTAAGCCTGTTGATAAACTCAATCAAAAGCAAGAAAGTGCTATCAAGAAGATCGATAACACTATAAAAAATGCTTTAAAAGATCATGATATCACAGGAACTCTTAAGGATATGGATGGTAACCCTGTACCTAAGGAAAGCGGTGGATATTGGGATCACATGCAGGAAATGCAAAATACCCTCAGGGGCTTAAGGAATCATGCAGACACATTGAAAAATGTTAATAATCCTGAAGCTCAAGCAGCATATGGTCGCGCAACAGATGCTATCAATAAAATTGAATCAGCCTTGAAAGGACATGGGATATGATTACTTTCCGTAAGTTGATAGGAAAAATAAATTTAAAACCTGATTCTGTTCAGAAATCATCGCTTGAACAATGGTTTGAACGTGTCATTGATATACCAATAGAAGAGCTGTCCGTAGAAGATCTTTGTCGTGCTATTCGTCAGAATCTCTTTATCGACCAGCTAATGCCAAGAGTATTACAAGTATTGGAGGAAGACCCATTGGCTGGAGAATATTACGATGGTGAACTCATTGCAGCTCTGGCAACAGTAAAAGTAGAGGATCTAAAAGATCATATGGATTGTTTTGAACAGGCTAAGATGATTATAAATAAAATAAACACTTCAGATATTGATAATGAATTAAGAAAAGATATATTGAAAATCAATAAAATAGGTACGTGAGAAAAAGTAGCTTGCTCTCGCAAGGTAATGGTGTGAGGAAAAAAAGGTGCGTCGGGGCAAAATATTGACAGCACTAAAGCGCGCCTGCGAGAGTAGGTTTTAACCTGCTGACTGTACAGGGAAAATGCCTGTTCGTTCTTAATAATCGTGTCGGATTGAGTTGTTGTGGAGAATAACTCGCTGGGCCCTGGACATGATGAGGAGGAGCTGGAGAAAGAGCATGGAGACCGCCTCCCAAAAGCCTATAATATTGCTAGGTCTGGAGTGTTGTTTGACGAAGATGGCAAGCCGCTTCCTGGAACTGCTGGTCTTGGCATTGGGGCAGTTCCGATTCGTGGCCCTTATTCAAATTTAAAGGATTCACCAACAGTTGGACCTGGTAAGAATTTTACACGCGCTCAAAAAACTAATATTTATCAACAAAAGATGAATAGTAATGGCGGGGTTTTACGTTCAGACCTTGATGGTCAAGAATTAGTCATGCCGAAAAAAAGCCAGTCAGGAGTAACCCCTCCGTTGAATGAAGCTCAAATCGATCATATTGTGCCTGGAAATCCTGCTGACTCAGCTCTTGGACAAGGTACAAATAGTTATGGAAACGCTCAGATTTTGTCTCGAGAACAAAACAGACAAAAATCGAATAAGTGAGGTAGTCAATAATGGATAATACAGTATGGAAGTTTGCGGAGCCACCAAACATGGCTGTTATTGCAAATAGAAAAATTATTAGCTCAGGAGAGTGGATAGCTTATGTTTCCCATGACAGTGACGATGGGGCTTGGCAATTCCATGTGATTAGTTCTGATTCAGTCAATGAAAATGATGCTGTTTTAGTTAGTCTGCAAGAGATAGTTAACATTGACCATTCTATTACCATATTAGCAGACCTCCCTTTAGGGTGGTGTGCGTGGCGGAACTCAAAAGATGATGATTGGAAAAGAGCCGTTATAAGTGAGTGATATCTAGAATTAAAATCCAACACTCAGCAGAGTAGACCGGCAAATGATTATATTTTGTCCCGCCCATCTTTGGCGGGATTTTTTGCGCCGCAATTCTTTCCGAAAAACATTGAATAACCAAGGGCTGATGGAAGAACTATGGCTAAGGCTAAAGTATATGCGATGCAATGAGATGACAAGCTTTAAGGTACATCTAACTGGATGTGAACCACCGTACTTTGACTATCTTTAGGGAAGTCGGGACAGAGCGAAGGCGCGGCGCTGGCCACCTCTGCGCTGGATGCTTACGGCAAGTATGCGGAGCAGAAAGCGCGTGAATCCAACGCGGCGCTGGGCGCGAGGCTGGCGTCAGAAGGAAAACTGCAGGGCGATACGCCGCAGGAGCAGGAAGCGTTCCTGAAGACGCAGCCCGGATATCAGAATACCGAGTACGGTCCGGGGAGTGCCTTCTGGACGAAGGGTAGCGCAGCGGCGGGATTACTGGCAGGTGCGCTTGGCGGTAACCTGAAGGCAGGCGCGGCAGCGGGGGCGGCCCCTCTGCTGGCGACCCTGGTCAAGGAGCAGAAAGACCCGACAGCCCGTGCCGCGCTGCACGGTATTGTGGCTGCGGCGCTGACGCAGCTGAGTGGCGGGAGCAGTGCTGCTGGCCTGAAGGCCGGTGCCATGGGTGCCATTACGGCCTCGGCGATGACCGACCATCTGGTCAGCGCGCTGTATGGCGATAAAAAATCCAGTGACCTGGCCGCAGAGGAGAAACGGCTGGTCAGTAGCCTGGTGAGTATCGCGGGTGGTCTGGCGGGCGCTGCGGTGACGGATGGCAGTGTCTCCATGGCGGCAATGGCGTCGGAAACGGCGAAGGTGGAGGTTGAGAATAACTCGCTGGGTGTCGTTATTCAGGGCGGTAAACTGGCTGCACAGGGATGTCTGAAAATGTCTGCTTGTCGTGATCGCCTGGTTGGCAGTGGTCTGGGTGCTTTACTGGGCATTGGTGCATCCACATCAGCAATGGATACATTGTCACAAGATGAGCAGTTGCATCTGATCTATGTGGCCTCGCTCAATGATCCTTCCCAGCTCAGTCAGTTAAATAATGCTCAGAAAGCGGCCTATGAGTCCCTGACAGGTAAGACGATCACCAGTACTGGTGGTACGCAGGTCATCAACCCGGGACCATCAAACACTGGTGGCGACCAGACTGTAACTGGAAATGTGCCCTCCAACACAGGGAAGAATAGTGTAGCAACCGGAGGGAAAAATCATACTGGTAATACCAACGGTGATGGAGCGTCAAACAATAATGGCTGGACGACAACTACGCCGGTTCCGGATTCTCCTTCACTGGATGATCTTTTCTATCAGAACGAGAAGATCCCCGGTCTTGAAAATGTACGCCCTGAAAATCCCGGTTATCCAGCCAATCAGAGTGTTATTGAAAAAATGAACGAACCTAAGTTTATTGCCTGGATAGGCAATACAGATTGTACGGATTACTCAGATATCGCACCTAAACTTCTCGATGCAGCTGGCGGGCACGGGAAAATTATTGAAGCAAGGCCGACGACTCCGTACAACTTAAATGTGTATGAAAATGGAAAAATTGTACATGAACAAGCATTCCATCAGGTTTATACCGATGGTCAGTATGTTTACGATCCAAAAGTGTCCTTAAAACCAATTCCTAAAGGAGATTGGGAAAAACATATCAAATCTATAAATCAGGGAAGTGTTACGATCTCTGATAAATTACAGGGGTTAAAATAATGTTTCCGATAGGTAAGAAAGAAACAATCTTGTTGGACTTCATTGGTTCTCTTGGAAAACTGGAGTGGTTACATTATCAGAGCCGTATTGAAGATGAATGGATAAATGACCATTTTGAAAAAATTGATCGCTCTAAGTATCCTCCTTATACCAGTTTTCGTTTTGAAAAAGAGGTTCCAGAAGTTATCGCCTTACTGGAAGATGCGATTCAATCATATAAAGGTAAAGTTGAGTGGTGTATGACCCATCATCCGAAAGAGTATGGTACTGGTGTTAATCATCGTATTTTGCCTACATTTGTTAAGAATCTCAGAGTCAGTGAAGGTATGGAAGATGTTAACGAGTATATTGAAAACCATTATCCTGATTTTGGCCCAATCGCCTATGAAGATCTTGTTGGACTGACGGAGCATGTTCAATTAATTTTCAAAAATGCTGGATATGATGCATAAATTTTCTTTATATGCTCTGTAATAACATTTTGATATGGAGTCTTAACCCGTTATGCGTAGGGATGGAAAGAAGGGTCAGGTAAATATTTAAGTCGGAATGCATTAACAATAATAACTAGCGCCACCAATCCTGGCATCTGCGCATTTCTTTATTTTGTAGACCCGGTAAGCGAATCGCTACCGGGCCATGGCAGATTAATTATTGACTCATCACCCTTTCGGAAACACCCACACATGCTTCTCCGGCAGCGAAAGATGGCAGTGCTGCGGATCCCGCACCTCATGCCCATACGCACGAATGACAAAATCATCCCCCACCGTGCGGAACAGGTACTCCCAGCGGTCGCCGAGGTACATGCTGGTGAGCAGCGGTAGCTCAAGCTGATTTTCCCCTGGCCCCTCAACCACCGCGACGCGCTCGACGCGGATCACCGCCGTGGCGTCATTACCGCTCTGTACCCCTTCGCCCGCCTGGCCCCACAGCACCCAGCCTTTTCCTTCGATGCGCGCTCTGCCGTCGCGCACGTCGGTGACCTTGCCGTGCAGGCGGTTGTTGCTGCCCATAAACTCGGCGGTAAACAGCGTCTTCGGCGAGCCGTACATCTCCTGCGGCGTACCCTGTTGCTCAATTTTGCCGTTGTTCAGCAGCAGGATGCGGTCGGAAATGGACATCGCTTCGTTCTGGTCGTGCGTCACCATCAGCGCCGATAGCCCGAGCTTGATAATCAGCTCGCGCAGGAACACGCGGGCCTCTTCGCGCAGCTTGGCGTCGAGGTTGGAAAGCGGCTCGTCCAGCAAAATCACCGGCGGGTTGTAGACCAGCGCGCGGCCAATCGCCACGCGCTGCTGCTGCCCACCGGAGAGCTGGTGCGGGTGACGTTTGCCAAGATGGCCCAGACCCAGCTGGTCCAGCACGTCCTGCACGCGCTGCTGGATCTCTTTGGCCGGGACTTTGCGCAGCTTGAGCGGATAGGCCACGTTCTCAAACACGGTTTTGTGCGGCCACAGGGCGTATGACTGGAATACCAGCCCCAGGTTACGCTCTTCCGCCGGGACCTCGCTGCGCGGCGTACCGTCGTAAACTTTATTGTTGCCAATCACAATCGACCCCTGGGTCGGTTTTTCCAGACCCGCGACGGCGCGGAGCAGGGTGGTTTTGCCGCTGCCGGAGGGGCCTAACAGGGAGACCACTTCGCCGCGCTTCAGGTTCATGGAGACACCTTTTAAAACAGGATTGTCGCCGTAGGTTAAGTGCAGATCGTCAACCGCTAATTCAATCATGTATTTTCACTCCGAAACGAAGGGCAATGCCCAGACCTACCACGACCAGCAGGATGTTAATGAAAGAGAGCGCCGCCACGATATCGATGGCACCCGCGGCCCAGAGGGAAACCAGCATCGAGCCGATGGTCTCCGTGCCGGGTGAAAGCAGGTACACACCCGTTGAATATTCGCGTTCAAAGATCAGGAACATCAGCAGCCACGAACCGATAAGGCCGTAGCGGGAGAGCGGGATGGTAACGTGGCGGGTGATCTGCCCGCGCGTCGCTCCGGTGCTGCGCGCGGCCTCTTCAAGCTCCGGCCCTACCTGCAGCAGCGTGGAAGAGATGAGCCTCAGCCCGTAAGCCATCCACACCACGGTATAGGCCAGCCAGACGCTGAAAATGGTGCTGCGCAGCGAACGCAGCCAGACGATGACGTTTTCGCGCATCCAGTCGGTCCAGGCGAATCCGGAAAGCCAGCCGGATTTCAGCGAGTTATCCAGCCACATCGGCAGGAACAGGAACACCCACAGGAAGGCCAGACCCGCCAGCAGGCCAGGCACGGCGCGCGGCACCAGCACGCTGTAGTCCAGGAAACGCGTGGTGTTGTCCGGCTTGCGGTGCATGGCAATGCCGACAAACAGGTAGCACACCACGGCCAGCGCGCCGCCAATGACGCCAATCGCCATGGAGTTGACGATGGCGCGCAGCAGGTTGGGCTGCGCCCAGATGGTGCGGAAGGTGTTCAGGGAAAGCTCGTCCCACAGCGAAACGCCCACGCCCCAGTTGGAGATAAACGCGCGCAGCACCACGCCGAGCAGCGGAACGCCAATGGTGACGGTGAGCCAGAAGGCAATCACCGCGCCAGCCACCCAGCGCCATTTACCCAGCGGTAGCGCGCGGGCCTGCGAGGCCTTGCCCTTCATGGTGACGAAGCGGTTGGCGGTGCGCATCAGGCGACGCTGGAGCATCACCAGCGGGATGGTGATGCAGATCAGCACCACGGCAACCGCCGCCATCAGGTTATAGGACGGGGTACCCATCTTGTTCGTCAGTTTATAAAGATAGGTCGCCAGCACCATATTGCCTTCCGGGTCGCCGAGGACCAGCATCAGGCCGAACACTTCCAGCCCGAGGAAGAACAGCAGCACGGTGGCGTACAGTATAGACGGGCGCACCATCGGCAGGCTGACGGAGGTCATCACCTGCCAGGGCGACGCGCCCGCGGTGCGTGCGGCTTCTTCCACGTCGGAGCCCACGCTGCGCAGCGCTGACGAGATATACAGATAGGCGTGCGGGACGTGCGTCAGGCCGGCAATGACCACAATGCTCGACATGTCGTAGATGTTCCACGGCACAAAGCCAATCAGCGCCTCAGCCCACTGGGAGAGAAAGCCCACCGGACCGGCGGCCACCACGTAGCCGAAGCCCAGCACCATCGGTGAAACGAAAATCGGGACCAGGATCAGCGGCTCAATCAGTCGGCGACCGGGCAGGTCGGTACGCACCATCAGAAACGCCAGCACGCCGCCCAGCGGGATAGAGATAAAGACCAGCCCGAAAGCCAGAATAAAGCCGCTTTTCAGGGCCTTATAAAAATCGGGGTCGGTGAAAATAAAATCAAATGATTCAAAGCTCCACTCTTTTGACGGCGAAAAGAACGGCGCGGACAGGAAGCTCTGGATCACGATAAACGACAGCGGCGTGTAGATAACCAGGGCGGTTATCAGCACGACGATGCCTCGCGGCAGGCTTTGCCACTTTCTGCGTAATGTATTCATGGGGTATCCCTGGTGTTGCAGCCCAGAAAAACGAACTCAGTCGATAAGGGAGCGCGGCGGCCAGCGCCGCGCTCAGACGCTTATTTACCGGCGGCGGTACGCCACTCTTTGATGTACTCCAGGCGTTTTTTCGGCTGCAGGTATTCCAGCAGCGTTTCATCAACCGGGATCGGCTTAAGCGCGTTGCCGAGGATTTTGGTCAGGCCGTCGATATCATTTTTCCCTTCGATATCGTTACGAATGGAGGGAATGTCCGCCTGGTTGGCCAGAATGCTTTGCCCTTGTTCAGAGAGCACGTAGTCCAGCCACAGCTTCGCGGCATTGCTGTTTTGCGATTGCTGGCTGATGAACGACACGCGCGACAGCACCAGGGTGTAATCCTTCGGATAGGCAATGCCGAGTGACGGATCGTTCTTCGCACGCGCTTCCGCGTAGGAACCGAGGATGTTGAAGCCGATCAGGTTTTCACCGGAGGAGACGCGCTCCATCATGGTGCCGGTAGACGACTGCACCGACAGGCCCCCTTTGGCGACGTCGGCCAGGGTCTTAAAGTAGTTCGGATCGGCGTTGTGATCCTGCACCGAGAGCATAAAGCCCAGACCCGATTTTTCGATATCGTAGGTGGTGACTTTGTTCTTGAATTTGTCCGTCTGGCTGGCAATCAGCTTCGCCAGCGCGGCGTGAGAATCCGGCACGTCACCGGCCGGAATCAGGCGCTTGTTGTAGATAAAGACCACCGGCTCATAGGTGGTGCCGTAGGCCTTATCTTTCCAGACCGCCCATTTCGGCAGCTGGCTTTGCTCCGGAGATTTGTACTCCATGGCGTAGTCGGTGGCGAGCTTCAGGCCCGTGTCCATCGAAGAGCTCCAGACCACGTCGCCGCTCACGCCGCCGGAAGCCTGTTCGCTGATGAAACGGTTGTACAGCTCGGTGCTGTTCATGTCGTTGTATTCGACTTTAATGCCCGGGTAGGTTTTTTCGAAGCCCTGGATCAGCGGGCCGGCAGCTTTGATGTCGGTGGTGGAATAGATGACAACCTTGCCCTCTTTCGTGGCGGCATCAACCACTTTTTGATACTCAGCAGGATAACCCTGCGGCAGGGCAGACAGTGCAGAAGCAGAGAACAGTACGGTAGCGGTAAGCAGAGAAATTCGGAACGTGTTCGACATTATAGTTAACCTTTTAGTTACATTTGAGGAACTAATTGTCAACATAGCGTAAAGCGCGCCTCCGACAATAGGGAGGCGAGGGCAATGATTCCGAAGTGTGATTGTCGCCGTCGTTTCAGCAATTAACACCATAAAATCCGCGAACGTTAGCCAACGAACGGTTTTGGATTACCGTTTATCGGGGGCTTTACGGTATAACCGGCGAGGATGACCAATATTGCCGTACAGCATTTCAATGCTGATCAACCCACTCTCCACGCAGTATTCGAGGTAGCGACGCCCCGTGGTTTTGCTGATCCCTACGTTTTCCACCACCTCTTCAACCGACATCGCGCTGTCGGGATGCTCGGCGAACAGGCGTTTTATCCGCTCCAGCGTTTGGGGTTCAATGCCCTTTGTGGACGGCGTTACGGAGGCTTCCGCGGCAGGCAGATGAAACAGGCGATCCAGCGCATGCTGGTCGACCACCTTCACCTGCTGCACGGTGTGGATGAAGCGCATAAAACGCTCCAGCGAGGCGTGCAGGCGCTGGAAAAAGACGGGCTTGATGAGGTAGTCAAACGCGCCGCTGCGCATGGCGTGGCTGCAGGTTTGCATATCGCTGGCGGCGGTGATGAAGATCACCGAACACTCATAGCTTTTCAGCAGCGGGTTATCGATGAGCTCCACGCCTTTACCGTCCGGGAGATAGTTGTCCAGCAGGATAAGCCGCGGCTGATGCTGACGAATCAGGCTGCATGCCTGCTCAATCGACGCGGCGATGCCCACCACGCGCAAATGAAAATTCTGCTCGATATACTCGCGATGCAGCTCCGCCAGGTGCGGCTCATCTTCAACGATCACAACATCAAGTGCTCGGGTCATGCTTTTGCCCATTCGGAATAAACACAGAAAAAATGGTCCCCTGTGGCGTGTTGTCGGCAATCTCAATGCTGCCGCCAGCCTTGTCGATATATCCTGCCACCAGATACAGGCCAATACCGTGCTCGGTGCCCACAATGTCGTTTTCACGTTCCGGCTTGCTGCTGAATCCCTGGCGGAAAATATGCGGCTTCATCGCATCCTCCACCCCGCAGCCCCGGTCGGCCACCTCGATCAGCAGCTCCTGGTTTCGGTCAGAAATGTAGAGTTCCACCGGCGCGGGGACCGGAGCCTTAAGGGTCGCGTCTACCGCGTTATCCAGCAGGTTACCAATAATGGACATCAGCTCCGTTTCGTTGAGCGTGGCGGGCATGCGGGTGAGCTGGCAGGCGGGATCAAACAGCAGTTCGATCCCTTTTTCGCGGGCGCTGACGTATTTTCCGAGCAGCAGCCCGCACAGCGCGGGAGAAGAAAAACGGGCGGAGACAAAGTCCAGCACGCGCTGCGCGCCTTCGGACTGCACCTGAATGTAGCGAATCGCCTCGTCATAGTGTTTCATCTGCAGCAAGCCCACCAGCGTGGCGGTCCAGTTCAGCTGCTCGTGGCGCATAATGCGCAGGTTATCCGCATAGCGCTTGATCTGACTGAGCTGGCTGCTGAGCGTGTTAATGTCATTTTTGTCGCGAAAGCTGTACACCCAGCCGCTTTCAACGCCCGGTTCGACCTCAATCGCGACGCGGTTGACGATTACCTCCCGCTGGTTCAGCACGGCAATCTGGTCGTGGCTGCCACTGCTCACCGAGGCGTAGCGCTGGGATAAAAAGCCCGGCGACGTCTGCAGAACGTCTTCCAGCGGTTTACCGATAAGTTCTTTCTCACTTTGCCGGATATCCAGCATTTCTCGTGCGGCGCGGTTAATTAAAATCAGCTGCTTCTCATCATTGACGGCAAATACCCCTTCATACATGGCTTCTAATAGCGCGCGCTGCTGCAAAACCAGCTGAGCGATATCTTTCGGCTCCAGTCGGAACATCTGTTTTTTGAGATTGCGGGTAAACAGCCAGGAGAACATAAACAGCAGCAGCAGAAGCCCCGCGCCGTACAGCCCGGACTGCCAGAGAATGCGGGCGTTAATATTGGCAATATAGGAGGTTAGATAGCCGACCGAGACAATACCAATCACCTGGTGCTGCGCGTTAAAGATCGGCGCTTTGCTGCGCAGTGAAACCCCAATCCCGCCCTGACGCACGGAAATAATGGTTTTGCCCTGTAATACCTCCGCATTATCCCCGCCGATCATCGGTAAATTTATGCGCTCCGGGGATTCCGAATGATAGAGGTGCTGTTCCTCGGTATCGCCAATCACAATGTAGCTGGCATCGCTTTGGGCGCGCAGCGGCTGAATTAACCGGGCTATCCCCGGAATATCTCTGGCCGCGACCAGGGCCGCCAGACCCGGCATCAGCGCGATCTGGCTGGCCTGCACCCGGGCGCGCTGGCCAAGATCGTGATGGAGCTGCCGGTCAATAAAATGAAACAGGATCGTTCCCAGCAGAACTAACAGCAGGCAGGAGAAGCACACCAGCGCTAAAAACAGCTTTACCTGAAAAGAGAGTCTGCGTTTCATTCAACCTGCGGATGTTATGTAAAAGTGACATTTGCCGAGCCTGACATGGGCAAATAGCGGACGCAATCTGGCACTAAAAGAGTTGTGACCTGGCTTTTCGTTTTCGGCGTTATACCCTAAATAACTCGAGTTGCAGGACAAAACGGCTTGCCGTTTTGAACAGCGCTTGCGCTGGCCCCGAAGGGGCGAGGCCACAGGCCGAGTAACGCGGCAAGGGAACGAATCCCCGGGAGCGTACATAAGTACGTGACTGGGGTGAGTGAGTGCAGCCAACGCACCTGCAGCTTGAAGTATGACGGGTATATAGCCATCAGGATCCCGTCAGGCTATTCTTCATTCAGCACGATAATAATTACAGAGGCAATGTCATGGATAAAGAGCTACTGGATGCGGGTTACCGGGCCTATACCGGCGAGAAAATTGACGTCTACTTCAACACCGGGATCTGCAAACACTCCGGTAACTGCGTGCGTGGGAGCGCAAAGCTGTTTAATCTGAAACGTAAACCGTGGATTATTCCCGATGAAGTGGACGTTGAAACGGTTGTCCGCGTGATTGATACCTGCCCGAGCGGTGCGCTGAAGTATCGCCAAAAATAAGCGAGGAACCATGGATATTCTGGAAGGCCATAACAAGTTTTACGTGAATGATGCGAACGGCAACCAGGTCGCGGAGATTGTCTTCGTGCCGACCGGCGAGCACCTGAGCATTATCGAGCACACCGATGTGGATGAGAGCCTGAAAGGGCAGGGCGTCGGTAAACAGCTGGTGGCGAAAGTGGTGGAGAAGATGCGCGGTGAGAACCGCAAAATTATCCCGCTGTGCCCGTTTGCGAAACATGAATTTGATAAAACGCGGGAATATGACGATATTCGGGCGTAACTCACACCGGCGATGGCCGGTGTTTTTTCAGACTGCTGACAACGTGCGATTTGTGAGTTTCGCCCGGCGGCGCTACGCTTGCACGGGCCTACAATGGAATGTGCAATTAATTGATATCGTTGTGAAATGTAGGCCGGGTAAGCGCAGCGCCACCCGGCAAAAAAGACAGTTATCTCACCTGCTCAAGCAGCAATACCATCGCGATCAGCACCATCAACCCTCCCGATGCCCTGCTCACCAGACGGGCCGCCTGTGGCCGGGTCGCCAGCACCGCTTTCGAACCATACCCCACCAGCAGATAGACCAGCGTACAGGTGATAAGGTGCATCATCCCAAGCGCAGACATCTGCATCGCTATCGACCAGCTTCCGGTTGGGTCTGTGAATTGCGGAAGCAGGGCCAGGAACAGCAAAAAAACCTTCGGGTTAAGGCCGCTAATGCAGAGTCCTTTCACCGCCCACTGCGTCCAGTTACCCGCATGCTGGGTGGCCTTCTCCGGTGCGGCCGGGTGACGCAATAACGTTATGCCAAGCCACAGGAGATACAGGGCTCCCGCCACGGTCAGCCCGGCTAACGCCAGCGGATGTTGAGCAATCAATACCCCCACGCCTGCCACCACAATCAATGTGGCTAGCAGATGCCCGGACATCAGCCCCATCACCGCCGGGACCACGCGGCGGCCGTTGATTCCGGCGCTAATAGCGTAGGCCCAGTCGGCCCCCGGGGTCATGATGAGCAGAAACGAAACCATCCAAAAGCCGGCCACAATACTCATTTCCATCGTCCTGAAATACTCCCGCAGTGCGTTATACGTTGCGAAAAAGAATATCGCTAACACTGCGAAATAGGCTTTCAATGTTATGCTCATAACACGGTGAAAATGAGAAAATCTTCCACATGGATAGCATCGATAGAAAAATTCTTGCTGAGCTGCAGTCTGACGGCCGCCTGTCGCTTACCGAGCTGGCTGAGCGGGTGAATCTGAGCCTTTCTCCGTGCCATCGTCGCGTGCGGGCGCTGGAGCAAAGCGGGGCCATAACGGGATACCGTGCCAGCCTCGACCCCGCCAAAATGGGGTTTAACTTCCTGGCAATCGTCTTTGCGACGCTGAAAGAGGGGGACCGCAAGGCGGTCAGCGCGTTTGAAGAGGCGGTGGAAGAGATCCCGCAGATCGTGCTGGCCCAGCGCCTGTTTGGCGATCCCGATTATCTGATGCACGTCGTGACCCGCGACCTTTCCGCTTTCCAGAAGCTTTACGACGAGAAGCTCTCCGCCATGCCCGGCGTGCAGCATCTTCGCTCAACGCTTGTCATGAAAACGGTGGTGCAGGACAGGCCTTTTCCGCTGTAAGCAGGAGGCCGGGAGTAAATGGCCTGCCCGGCAGCGCGCCGGGCAGGAAAGGGAATTAGCCGACAAACATCACCGACACGCACAGCACCCCGACGATCAGCGTCAGCAGGTTGCCAATGGAACGGTACTGTTTCAGGGAGGGGATCAAATACGTCGACAGCGTCGGCATGATAAACAGGATCATGGCGATAAGCGGGCCGCTGATGGCGTAAATCATCGAAATGGCGTTCGGGTTAATGCAGCAGACGGCAAAGGTGATTAACGACACCCCCATAATAGAAATCGCGCGGTTAAAGGCGCGGCTCTTTTTCACGCCCACCTGGTTCAGCGACGACTTCACGATCTCCGTCGCCCCTTCAATCACCCCAAAATAGGTGCCGAGAAACGATTTCGACATCGCAATAATCGCCACGACAATCCCGGAAATGCCGAGCCACGCCGGTGAAGAGGGCATCATCGACAGCGCAGACAGGATTGTCACCCCTTCCTCTTTGGCGGCCACAATATACGACGGCGGAATAGAGAGCAGGCAGCTGAAGACGAAGAACAGCACGCTCAGGCAGATAATCAGGTATGCCACCTTCATGATTTTCTTGCATTTAGCCATGGCCTCGTCCCCGAACTTCTCGCGGCGGTCAACGGCAAACGTCGAGATAATCGGCGTGTGGCTGAACGCAAACACCATCACCGGAATCGAAATCCAGACCTGGTGCAGCGTATGGCGATCGACGGCCATCTGGCTGGTCAGCAGCGAGGGTTGCCAGCTGCCGATCAGGTAGAGCGAGACAAACAGGAAATAGGCGATCAGCGGAAACACCAGGAAGCCCATCACTTTTATCGTGATATGCCGTCCCATCAGGAAGATCAGATTCAGGACCAGCACCACGCCCAGGCTAACCAGCACGCGAACGGTGGTGTCTACCGTCAGGTGTTTTGCCAGCTGCTCGGTTAACGAGTTGGTGATGGCCACCGCATAAATCTGCACCACCACAAAGAAGGCGATGAAATAGAGCGTGGTGATCAGGTTGCCGATCTTCCTGCCGTAATAGTGCGAAACGGCGCCGGTGATCCCTTCGTTGCCTTTCGTTTTCGACGACAGGATAAATTGCGCCAGCGCTTTGTGCGGCCAGTAGGTTAAGGGGTAGGCCACGAGGGCGGTAATAAACAGGACGATTGCGCCTGCGGAGCCCAGCTGAATGGGCAGGAAGAGCGTTCCTGCGCCCACGGCCGTGCCGTAGAGAGCGAAACTCCAGAGAGTCTCATCTTTTGACCAAATTTTCGACATTAGAGCAACGTATCAACTATCAAACCATCAGAATGGCGTGCAATTTACCATAGTTATGCCTTAAGAGCGCAGTTGCTTCGAAGACGTCGGGCCGGAACGGGCGTCCGGCCAGAGGCGGTTCAGCCTGCCAGGGCGCGTCGTTGCTGGCGGCGCTTAAGAAATTTCTCACGCAGATTATCGTACGCCCAGTTATAGAACATGGTGTACGGCAGGAAGAACAGGAAGAAACCTATTTCCAGTGTGAATGCCTGCAGCAGGGTGACGCCCAGCACGGCGGCGACAATCGACACGCCAATCACAATAAAGCCGCATTCGAACCCCAGCGCATGCAGCGCACGCACTTTTGCCGTACGTTTGACGCGCTGAACAGGCCAGAAACGGTCGAAGCCGACGTTATAAATAATGTTCCACAGCATGGCGGTGGTGGCCAGAATAATGGTCAACCCACCCATTTCCACCACGGAACGCTGCATCAACCACGCCGCGGTAGGGGCGAGGATCGCCGTCGCAATCCCTTCAAAACAGACAGCATGAAAGATCCGCTCCGGCAGTTTACGTTGGAGTGCATCCTGATGTTGCATAGCGATAGACCTCGTTAATTCGCCAGTATGGGCGTTGATGTGGCCTATTTTTATCGCTAAAGCTGATATATTAAAGATAGTATCCATCGTAAAAGTAGATAGGTTATGCGCTATTCACCCGAAGCCCTGACCGCGTTTGTCGAGACCGTTGCAGCAGGTTCTTTCTCTGCGGCCGCACGCCGGCTGCGTAAAAGCCAGTCGACGGTCAGCACGTCCATTGCCAACCTTGAAGCCGATCTGGGATTTGAGCTGTTTGACCGCTCGGCGCGCCAGCCGGTGTTAACGGCCCAGGGGGAACAGGTGCTGGGCTACGTGCAGGCTATTCTCGCCGCCAGCACGCGGCTGGATGAGCTGGCGGTGTCGCTCACGGCGCAAACGGAGGCGCGTCTGACGTTTGTCCTTTCCGATACCCTCAATCCGGACGTGCTGGAAGAGATGATGAAGCAGTTTGATGCGCGCTTTCCCCATACGGAATTCGAATGTCTGATTGGCGAGGAGGAGGACGTGATCGATCTGCTGCAAAAGGAGCGCGCGCAGATTGGCCTCACCGAAGCGCGAGACGGTTATCCTACGGATATCGGCGCCATCCGGCTGCCGATGCAGACCCGCATGGCGATCTATGTCGCGACCACGCATCCGCTTGCCGGGCAGGATGACGTTCAGCGTGACGAGCTGCACGGCTGGCGAGAGCTGCGGCTGAGCACCTATCTTGAGCGTGAGGCGGAGATCGCGCGCGGGCCCGTCTGGTCAGCCCCGAATTACCTGTTACTCTTGAGTATGGCGGTACAGGGATTTGGCTGGTGCGTCTTGCCGTGCGCGCTGGTGGAGGAATTTGCCGCCGCGAAATCCCTGGTACAGCTCAATGTTCCCGGCTGGCCGCGGGCGATCGGCATCGATCTGCTGTGGAATAAACGATCCCCTCCCGGCGTTGCCGGAAGCTGGCTGCGGCAGTATCTGCAGGATGCACGCTGATCCTTGTGATTAAACTCACTATTTTTAAACAATTAAGATAATTGCCAGTAACAATCCTCTACTATCGTCATGTCATTTAACACAGAGGTCGTGATGAAAGATGTCGTAATAGTGGGTGCGTTGCGTACAGCTATCGGCTGTTTTCAGGGAGCGCTCGCGCGTCACTCGGCGGTTGACCTGGGCAGCGTGGTGGTGAAAGCGCTGGTGGAACGTAGCGGGATCGCAGCACAGGAAGTTGATGAGGTGATTCTGGGACAGGTCCTCACGGCCGGTGCCGGGCAAAACCCTGCGCGACAGGCGGCGCTGAAGGGCGGACTGCCCAATACCGTGTCCGCTATCACTATCAACGACGTCTGTGGTTCAGGATTAAAAGCGCTGCATCTCGCGACGCAGGCCATTCAGTGTGGTGAGGCGGACGTGATCATTGCGGGCGGGCAGGAGAATATGAGCCGCGCGCCGCACGTCCTGACCGACAGCCGTACCGGCGCACAGCTGGGCAACAGCCAGCTGCTCGACAGCCTGGTGCATGACGGACTGTGGGATGCCTTCAACGATTATCATATGGGCGTAACGGCGGAAAACCTGGCGCGCGAGTACGGCATCAGCCGTGAGGTCCAGGATGCCTATGCGTTAAGCTCGCAGCAAAAAGCGCGTGCGGCGATTGATTCCGGCCGTTTTCGGGACGAAATTGTCCCGGTCAGCACGCAGCGTCAGGGGGGCGAGGTTATCGTTGTGGATACCGATGAACAGCCGCGCACCGACGCCAGCGCTGAAGGGCTGGCGAGGCTGAATCCTGCGTTTGAAATGCAGGGCTCGGTCACGGCGGGAAATGCCTCTTCCATTAACGACGGCGCCGCGGCCGTGATGATGATGAGCGAAAGCAAAGCCCTTGAACTCGATCTCCCCGTGCTGGCCCGCATTAAGGCATTCGCCAGCGTGGGGGTTGATCCTGCGTTAATGGGGATCGCGCCGGTCTATGCGACCCGTCGCTGTCTGGAGCGTGCGGGGTGGCAGCTTTCTGATGTGGATCTGATCGAAGTGAACGAAGCCTATGCCGCGCAGGCGATCTCCGTCGGAAAAATGCTGGAGTGGGATCCGCTGCGGGTCAACGTAAACGGTGGGGCGATCGCGCTGGGGCACCCGATCGGGGCGTCCGGCTGCCGGATCCTGGTTTCGCTGGTCCACGAAATGAAGAAGCGCAACGCCCGCAAAGGGATTGCCACGCTCTGTATAGGCGGCGGACAAGGGGTGGCGCTGGCCATTGAACGCTAATGTTTCCTCATTAAAAAAAGACCTCCTCCGGGAGGTTTTTTTTATCGTGATCTTTATCTCCCGACGGTTTTAGCGTGATCCGGGCATCAATTCCGCGATAAACAAAAATAAAAATGAAACGTTGTTTTAAATATAATTGAAAAGCCCACTTTATGCCGATAGTATGTGCTCATTATATAAAACGGAACGCTGTTTCGTTTTACTTCCCGCCTTCGGGCATGACCACATCTGGAGGTTACCGTGGACGTCAGAGAAAGCATCCACAGCGCGCACGCCAAAACGCTGGATACGCAGGGGCTGCGTAAGGCATTTTTAGTCGAGCAGATATTCGAGGCTGACAGGTACACCATGGTTTACAGCCATATCGACCGCATCGTTGTGGGCGGAATAATGCCCGTCACGAAAAGCGTCTCCGTGGGCGGCGAGGTCGGTAAACAGCTGGGCGTGAATTATTTCCTCGAGCGTCGCGAGCTGGGGGTGATTAACATCGGCGGGCCGGGCACCATCACCGTAGACGGACGGTGCTATGAAATTGGCCATCGCGAGGCGCTGTACGTGGGTAAAGGGGCGAAAGACGTGGTCTTTGCCAGCATCGACGCCAGCAGGCCTGCGAAATTCTACTATAACTGCGCGCCGGCTCACGCCACCTGTCCAACCAAAAAGGTGACCCCGGCAGACGTCGCGCCCGTGACGCTGGGCGACAACCTCACCAGCAACCGCCGCACCATCAATAAATACTTCGTGCCGGACGTGCTGGAGACCTGCCAGCTCAGCATGGGGTTGACCGAACTTGCGCCGGGCAACCTGTGGAATACCATGCCGTGCCATACCCACGAGCGCCGCATGGAAGTCTACTTCTACTTCAACATGGATGAGGACGCGTGCGTGTTCCACATGATGGGACAGCCGCAGGAAACGCGCCATATCGTGATGCATAACGAGCAGGCGGTGATTTCGCCGAGCTGGTCTATTCATTCCGGCGTAGGGACAAAAGCCTACACCTTTATCTGGGGAATGGTGGGTGAAAACCAGGTCTTTGATGATATGGACCATGTTGCGGTCAGCGATCTGCGCTAGTCGCGGGCAGTGACGCATAAACCTGCCTGTGAGTGACAGGCTCTGAAAGAGTAAGGAATAAACATGATTCTGGATGCATTCTCTCTGCAGGGGAAAGTGGCGGTGGTTTCCGGGTGTGACACCGGGCTGGGTCAGGGGATGGCGTTAGGCCTGGCGGAAGCGGGCTGCGATATCGTCGGAATTAATATCGTTGAACCGACGGAAACCCTCGAGCGCGTGACGGCCCTGGGCCGCCGCTTCCTGAGCCTGACCGCCGACCTGCGTAAAATCGATGCCATTCCTGAACTGCTGGATCGCGCGGTGGCGGAATTCGGTCACATCGACATTCTGGTCAACAACGCCGGGCTGATTCGCCGTGAAGATGCGATCAACTTCAGCGAGCGCGACTGGGACGACGTGATGGATCTGAACATCAAGAGCGTATTTTTCATGTCCCAGGCGGCGGCAAAGCACTTTATTGCGCAGGGGAACGGCGGCAAGATCGTGAATATTGCCTCAATGCTCTCGTTCCAGGGCGGTATCCGCGTGCCGTCTTACACCGCCTCCAAAAGCGCCGTGATGGGCGTGACCCGCCTGCTGGCAAACGAGTGGGCGAAACACAACATCAATGTGAATGCGATTGCGCCGGGTTACATGGCGACCAACAACACGCAGCAGCTGCGTGCGGACGAGCAGCGTAGCGCGGAAATCCTCGACCGCATTCCGGCGGGGCGCTGGGGGCTTCCGGGCGATCTGATGGGGCCGGTGGTCTTTCTGGCCTCGTCCGCATCGGACTATATCAACGGCTACACCGTGGCGGTCGATGGCGGCTGGCTGGCGCGATAGCCCGCATCGGGTCTGGACCTCTGCTTTTGGGCAGAGGTTTTTTTTGCTTAAAAATTGTCAAAATCCATATGGATAAACACGGAAAATCCATACTAAAAAGTCATGAACGACAGCCATCACACTTTTAATCTTTAAAAATTAGATGATTAGTAAAAGCATGTGATTATTCAGCGTTAGTTGAAATTGTAATGTCCATCACAGAACGCTATGTCGCAGCGAAATAATCCATATCTTCACCTTTTCCCGCCTGACACTTTTTCTCGCTATCTCGTAATTTCACTTAACGAATTTCACTGTTCAGGCAGGAAAATATGACATCTATAAATGACTCTACCCTAATGCCCGCTGCGCTGCGTGATACTCGCCGCATGAACCAGTTTGTCTCTATTGCCGCCGCCGTGGCGGGCCTGTTATTTGGACTGGATATTGGCGTCATTGCCGGTGCATTGCCCTTTATTACCGATCACTTTACCCTGAGCAGCCGCCTGCAGGAGTGGGTGGTCAGCAGCATGATGCTCGGCGCGGCCATTGGCGCGCTGTTCAACGGTTGGCTCTCGTTTCGCCTGGGGCGCAAATACAGCCTGATGGCCGGGGCGATTCTTTTTGTCGCCGGCTCCATTGGCTCCGCCTTTGCCGCAAACGTTGAGGTTCTGCTGCTTTCCCGCGTGCTGCTGGGCGTGGCGGTGGGGATTGCCTCCTACACGGCGCCGCTTTATCTCTCCGAAATGGCGAGCGAGAACGTGCGCGGAAAGATGATCAGCATGTATCAGCTGATGGTCACGCTGGGTATCGTGCTGG
>OKEE01000218.1_pt1 | contig 32948 bp, 23 predicted proteins | sample 1611071 | NCBI WGS metagenome assembly OKEE01 (sample SAMN04436708, study PRJEB24849) | human gut metagenome | biome: human gut; feature: NICU; material: stool | host: Homo sapiens | place: USA: Saint Louis, MO | collected 2010-09-07 | reverse complement strand
AGGCTCTGCGGGTGCATGAGCATTACGGCGAAGCGCTGGCGGTGGATGCGAACGGCCAGCTCCTGTCCCGTTATGAAGCAGGAATATGGAAAGTCGTTCAGCCGTCCAGTTTCGAACGCGACGTAGCCGGGCTTTTCCAGCGCCTGCGTGCCCCGTTCTCGTCGGGGAGAATCACCTCAGTGGTGGAGACGCTGAAGCTGATTATTCCTCAGCAGGCCGCACCGGCACGCCGTCTGATTGGCTTTCGCAACGGGGTACTCGATACCCAAAGCGGCCTGTTCAGTCCACATCATAAATCGCACTGGCTGCGCACGCTGTGCGACGTGGATTTTACCCCGCCTGTTGAGGGTGAAACGCTGGAGACCCACGCGCCGAACTTCTGGCGCTGGCTCGACCGGGCGGCCGGCAAAAATCCACAAAAACGCGACGTGATTCTTGCTGCGCTGTTTATGGTGCTGGCGAACCGCTACGACTGGCAACTCTTTCTCGAAGTCACCGGTCCCGGCGGGAGCGGGAAAAGTATTCTGGCCGAAATCGCGACCCTGCTCGCCGGGGAGGATAACGCCACGTCGGCCGACATCGACACACTGGAAGACCCGCGCAAGCGTGCCTCCCTGATTGGCTTCTCGCTGATACGTCTGCCTGACCAGGAAAAATGGAGCGGTGACGGTGCAGGACTCAAGGCCATCACCGGCGGCGATGCGGTCTCGGTTGACCCGAAATACCAGAACCCGTACTCAACACATATTCCGGCGGTGATTCTGGCTGTGAACAATAATCCGATGCGCTTCACCGACCGCAGCGGAGGCGTCTCCCGTCGACGGGTAATTATTCATTTCCCGGAGCAGATTGCCCCGGAAGAACGCGACCCGCAGCTCAGGGATAAAATTGCGCGCGAGCTGGCCGTCATCGTGCGCCAGCTTATGCAGAAATTCAGCGATCCAATGACCGCCCGCGCACTGCTCCAGTCGCAGCAGAACTCCGACGAGGCGCTCAGTATCAAGCGCGATGCTGACCCGACGTTTGATTTTTGCGGCTATCTGGAAATGTTGCCGCAGACCAACGGGATGTTTATGGGGAATGCCAGCATCGTCCCGCGTAATTACCGTAAATATCTCTATCACGCGTATCTGGCCTATATGGAGGCTAACGGATACAGGAACGTGCTCAGCCTGAAAATGTTCGGGCTGGGGCTGCCCATGATGCTGAAAGAGTACGGCCTGAATTATGAAAAGCGGCACACAAAGCAGGGGATACAGACCAACCTGTCGCTGAAAGAAGAAAGCTACGGGGACTGGCTGCCGAAATGCGATGAACCCGCAGCGACATAACCCACTCCAGACCGGCTACAGTCGGTCTTTTTCTTTCAGGCAATTGCCATAAGGTGAACACTCCACTGTTCACCCTTCACCGTATCTTCACCCTGTATCCATATGAAATTAAAGATAAAAAACAAGAGGTGAACAGTGTGAACAGTAAAACCTAAAAAAACTTTTTTATCTTCATCCTTCATCGATTGCTGAATCACTTAGAGTGTTCCGATTGTGATTAACAACACTTCGCAATTTGCTGTGATCACCTTTCCAATGGACATGTTCATAAGTGGCCAGTAGCTGTGTTCATTAGAGATGACATTGTAAAAATAGACTTTAATCTTCTACTTTGATTGTATTATATTTATCGACAACCGATTTTTTATGGGCAATTCTTATGTACAATATAGTTTTAGACACAAATATTCTTCATCAAGAAGGTTTACACTCCAATGACATGAGTATTTTGAAAAATCTTGTTGATGCTAAATTAGTTTGTGTCCATATACCATCTATCATCGCTCAAGAATTTATTACAAAAAGAATCACTTCTGTAAAGGAAGAGAATATAAAAATAATAAAAGCCCTTGAAGCAATAGAGAAAGAAGGCCGCAGAATCAATACAGTATTGTACGATGAGCGTCAGAATTTTATAGATCAAATTGGGATGGTTAATGAAAGCATAGAAGAAAGAGCCAAAATTTCTTTTGAAACATGGGTTAAAGACTTTAAAGTTAATATAATTCACCCTAAACAAGAAAGCTTTTCACAAGTGTTTAATGATTATTTTTCTGGAGAGGGGGTGTTTAGGCAAGTCAAGGCTAGGGATGATATTCCAGATGCTTTTATCAACATTTGTATAGAGTCCTTAATCGAATCTGTAGGTCGTTTAATCGTTATAATTAAAGATGAGAGATTAAAAAAACACTTAGATAAAAATACAGAAATCAAAACATTAACAGGTTTAAGAGAGTTCTTTAATGAAAATGGTTTAGAGAAAACATTAGCAAACGATAGAATTACTAAGTTTATTCTTTCAGAAGAATTTAGCCATAATTTAGTTGCGTTTTTAGATGCTGAACCTCACTACTTTGACTATTTTAATGAAGAAAGCGATTCTGTTCACGGCGATACTCTAATTGGAGTCAGGGCTTATAACATTAATATTGAAATCGAATCATACGATTCGATTGAAAATCTACAATTATCGGATGTACGAGAAATATCCCCGAATAAATTTTCTGCTATCTGTTCATTTACAGTAGATTCAAGCATAGGATATGTTACTGATTACGGGAGTTATTTGGATGTCACCAAAATGCCAGACCGAAATCCAGATTGTTGGAGTGTTAATGGTGATGGATGGTGTGATATTATAGAAGCAGCACGACTTAAATTTTTTGGCGATTTAACAATTGAATTTTCCAAAGAGTATGATCAGATTGATAAAAATAATATCTTTAATGAATTATTTGAAAAAGGTATTATTATGAGCATGAATATTTTTAATTCACAAATTGAAGAAATGATACAGTAATATTAAATTACATCTCATGTAAGATAAATTAGGGAATGCCAGTCAATTAATTTATCGTAAATCATTAATTTGTATTATTAATTTGAGTAGGGTTGAAGTATAGACCCTTCTCTCCGCCACCCCCTTGTGGTGATGGGGTTCTGACAATCTCAAGACGAGCAAGAGTTGAACGCTCTCCATCATTCAACTCATCACAACATAACACACTGATATTAATAAACAATATAAGTCACTTTACCTTATAGCCAGTAAAATTCCATAAATTGCCTTCTCATGCCAGTTCATGGAATTTATGACATTAATTTTGATGCTGATTTTTTGCATAAAAATCAGACACACCGTCAAATGTGTATAGCATAATGTATATCAAGGCATACAATTAAAATAAAAATACAACACATTCAATTGGTTATGGTGATTTCAGCACTCCTGTGATCTTCCGCCAAAAATGCCATTCGCTTCAAAAAAACAAATTCATGAGTAAATAGATTCTCTCATTACAGTCGCCCCGGGTGAGAATGATCGCTGATTCGTTTTAATATTTAGTTTCATCCTCTTTTTATTGCAAAATTCCGGCATCACTGGACATACAGATAATGAAGTCATCCACAAACAGGTGATACCCGCATACCCGTGAACATACAAAATACAAATTGATAATCAGCTATTATTCATAATCCCTATTTTATACTGATGTAAACCCTATCCTTTCCTAACAAAAATACTATTGAGACATTCATCACAGCAAAACGCTAATATTAATAGAATATTGTGCTTTCATCTCCTAACAAAGGGTGCAATATGTATTATAGCGACTCATTAATAACATCAATAGATGCACATAAAATATTGGCTTTAAAGTTAGAACATGCCTTAACTGGCGTAAAAGATGAAGTATTAAAGCAAGCACAACTGTTAGATGATGGGGCAACACGATTAAGCTATCAACTTTCGTGCTTTACTGAAAACTACCAGGATGTATGTTTACGATTACGCAAAGAAGACTCAAGATTTTTGACAGGTATCGTCCAGTTAATAAAACACAGAGAAGTTATCTTTAAGATGCTTTATATTTATATTAAAAGCCTATTAAGCAACAAGAGTGAAAAAAGAATACATAACATACAACGAAATCTTATGTATTTAGGCATATCAATTTCATCATCGATGCTCTCCAGCCAGGCTTTTATATATTCGGCAACTATTGCAATTTGTAGTAGTGTTCATACCAACATTTGGATGAAAGAAAAGATCACATCGTTTTCTACTTATGCTGTCCTTGGTTTAAAAGTTTATGGCATCGTTGAGCAGGCATCCAGAAGCGCCAACCATCTAAAAAACTATAATGCTTATTACTATAATCTCCTTTATCAGGAAGAGCTTGAAATGATGTTTTTCTTGATTGAGCCCATAATAATGAGGTCCCCCATACTTAACCAAGCCTATGCTTCAGACAGCGACATTTCATACGCGATTTCAAGGATGATAAAGGGATGATTAAAGCTATTAAAGACTGGCTAAAAGGCCAACTCATATTTTTCCTGAGAGGCGCAACTCCCCTTTTATTCGTCATAATATTTGCACTATTTGCCGTAACCTGGCTACCCGAAAAAATCGCAATGAATGCAACATGGTCAGTTGTAGTTATTGTAGGCCTCTATATCCTTTTACGTAAAAAAAGATAATTACTATTTAACAGGAGTAAATTATGTCAATTCCCGCACATCTGTGGTTGTTTGATGAAAATGGCTCGCCCATAGTTGGTCCATCCTTACTGCCAGCGAGATTAGGATCGTTTGAAATCCGTTCAGTTATCCATCAGGTATGGATCCCTGAGAGCTCGCATACTGGTCGTTTGACAGGCACGAGAGTTCATTCCCCCTTAAATTTGCATAAGGAATTTGATGCTGCAACGCCTGTTTTATATCGTGCTATGTGTGAAGGAAGAACATTAAAAAAAGCAGAATTGAAAATGTATCGAATTATTGACCAGGGCGTTGAGAGTGAGTATTTCAATATGATAATGGAGAACGTGAAGATCACCTCTATATCACCCCTGCTGCATCCCACCGGCTTGACGAGCACGCATCTCGAAGATATTCAACTCCGGTACGAGAAGATTACATGGAAGCATTGCGATGGGAACATTCTCAACACTGACGAATGGAATAACCGAGCTACGTATTAGGGTATCTAAAATGAAAGTACTGTTAATTTTGGCTGCACTTCTATTCCTGGTTCAAAATAAATCAGCAGCCCAAATGTCCGGCTTCGCAGCCAGGTATTATCAGGATGATGGAACAACGTCGGAAGAACCCACAGAAGTGCCCCTCTATCCCACTATTACCCTCGGTAAGAAAACCGTGCAAATGGAGGCTACTCATCTGGCAGACATCTCCAGCACACCAGTCAACAAAGACAGTTCCGCTCGTTGGTTCTGCCTTCATGACGACGATGACACGAATTACTGGTTCATCTCGGATAACGAAATGGGTGCAGGATTGTTAACGGCACTAGCCATAGCCAGGGATGGGATTTATAAAGAGTGTGCAAAAACAACGGAACCTGTCAAAGTCTCAGTCGCTAATGTTCCGTTTTTGAATGCTACTCACGGGAATTTAGTTGCATTGCTCGGCAAGAAAGAGATCGCCAAAAAGAAAGCGATGCTTTTTTATCAGGAGACGCCAGTACAGAATGGATTCATCCAGAGTAATACGGTCTCTTATTACTTCGATGGCGAAAAAGTGCGTGGCGTAATCATCGGGCAAATTACCAGTAACTAGCTTGCAGACTCCCTCTCCAGAGGGAGAGGGTGTTAAACCTGCCCACCCAACCGCATATGCAGCAACGGAAACGGATTCCCCTGCCCGTCCAGTTCCGAGCGGCCGACCTGCTCAAACCCCATATGGCGATAAAACGCGACGCCCTGCGGGTTCTGCTCATTCACATCCACTTCGTTCGCGCCGAACGCTGCGATGGCGTGTTGCAGCAGCAATTTCCCGACGCCCTTCCCGCGGCTCGCGTCGTCAACAAACAACATTTCAATGCGGTTTTCATCCACGCCTAAAAAGCCGTGAATAACGCCTGCGTCATCGCGAGCAATCACGACCTTGAGATTTGGCAGATAGGCATTGAGCAATAGCGGGCGCAGCGCCGCAATATCGCTTTCCTGTAAAAAGTGATGGGTGGCGCGGACGGAGGATTCCCAGATCGCGACCAGACGCTCGAAGTGTGTGGGGAGTGCGGTTTCAATTTTCATGGGGGAGATCATGATTGGAAAATCCTACTAATGCAAATCACGCTATGCGGCCTGCTCCCCCTCACCCTAACCCTCTCCCACAGGGAGAGGGAACTGACCGTGCGGTTTTTCATCCCCTACCCTAATCTCCATCACCGCATACACCCCGTCCTTCGGCACCACCACGGTGACGTTTTCCACCGGCACGCCCGCCGCGAGGTGGATGTCCTGCAGCTGCTGTAACGACCTCGGGTGAATATCCTCCCAGCCGATGCCCCGCAGCACAAAGTCAATCTGCGGGCTGCTGGTGAGCATGTTCGACACAATCACCGCGCCGCCGGGCTTGACCAGCCGCAGCGCGCGCTGGAGAAAAATCACCGCGTCGGTATCATTGAAGTATTCGAAAATCCCCAGCGCGTCGACCAGTTCGGCCTGATGCTCGCCCAGCTCCAGCAGCAGGTCCTCGTTACGCACCAGCGTATGGAGCAGGTTGCGCCTGAGCAGCGTCAGCTGTTCGCCCACCACAATGCCTTCCTGCGCCGCCATGGTTTCCGCCCAGCTCAGCGCAACCGGGTCTTTGTCCACCAGGATGAGATACACCTGCTGACCGTCGAGCTTTGCTACGCGCAACGCCTCCAGCACCGGAATGGCGGCACCGCTCGCCAGGCTGACCCAGTTGTTCTCGCTTTCATTATGAATGTACTTATCCACCAGCGCGGCCAGCACCCGGGCGCGGGAGCGCACGCCAATCGCATCGTTAGCGTGGATAAACCACTGGCGGCTGTCGCTGTCCATTTTTGTGCCGTCGGGCAGGCGGTCCTCCAGCGGGTTTTGCACCACAAACAGCGCCAGCGCGGAGGGGACCAGCCGGGTGCGCCACGCGGTGAGCGCCGGACGGTTGCGGAAGGCCTGTTCGGAATAGCGGTTCTGCGGAACAAGCACGGCCTGCCCCCCTTCGTCGTATTCTACCCTCGGCGGCCGGAGCGCTGGCTCGGCTTTCAGGGCGCGGTCAAGGGAGGCGATCTCCCGGGCAGCATCGTCTTTCATCGGCCACTGGTCGCTGACGTCGGGAAATGACGCGCTGAAAATCGTCATATTTTCCGGCGCATCGCCGCGAAAAGGCTGCCAGTTCATGTCGTCTTCTCCCCGTTAGGCTTTTAACGGAAGTCTATCCAGGCGAGCCAGTAATGCCCCAGGAAGAAAGCACGATTTTTATTGCTTCACCCACACCAGTTGGTCAACCCGGAAGCCCAGACTGCGCGCGGTATTCAGGTAATCCTGCTTCACTGCATCCGGGATGGTCGGCGTGCGCGACAGGATCCACAGGTAATCGCGGTTCGGGCCGCTGACCAGCGCGTACTGATACTTGTCATCCAGTCTGATCACGTTATAGCCGCCGTAGAACGGGCCGAAGAAGGAGACCTTCAGCGCGGCCGTGGTCGGTTCGCCGGTAAAGTACGCTTTCCCCTCGCTCTCGTTCCACTTGTTCTTCATCGGATCGTAGCCCCGGTTAAGCACGCTGATACCGCCGTCGCTGCGCTTGCCGTAGGTCGCCGTCACCTGCTCCAGCCCGCGTTCAAAGCGGTTTTCCAGACGGGCGACTTCGTACCATTTGCCGAGATAGCGGCTGGCGTCAAAGTGGGTAATAGGCTGCACGCCTTTCGGCGGCGTGGGGGATTTACAGGCGACCAGCGTCAAAGCAATCGCAACACCGGTCACAACAGGCCATAGCTTCATGAGAATTCCTTTCATTTGCACGGTTGGATGTTAAGTGTAGTGCACCGTTTCGGCGCTTCATCCCGTTCGGGAAAATTCGTAGTATATTGAGAGTATTCCTCCACTCTGGACACGGACATGGCTTACTCCATCGGCGAATTCGCCAGACTCAGCGGCATCACCGCCACCACCCTGCGGGCGTGGCAGCGTCGCTACGGTTTACTCAAGCCACAGCGCACGGAAGGCGGCCACCGCCAGTACAGCGATGAGGACGTCCAGCAGGCGCTCAAAATCCTCGACTGGGTAAAAAAAGGCGTCCCGATCGGCCAGGTCAAACCGCTGCTGGAACGCCCGACGCCGGGCCGAACCAACAACTGGCAAACCCTGCAGCAGAACATGCTGCAACGCCTGCAGGACGGCAAAGTCGAGTCCCTGCGCCAGATGATTTACGACGCCGGGCGCGAATACCCAAGGCCGGAGCTGGTCGCGAACGTGCTGCGCCCGCTGCGCCGCCAGGTCTCGGCTAACGTGGCCGCCGCCATGACCCTGCGCGCGATCCTCGACGGCATCATCATCGCCTATACCTCGTTTTGCCTCGAAGGCGATAAAAAAGCGCCGGGCGATAACATTCTGCTTAGCGGCTGGCACCTGAACGACCCGTGCGAGATCTGGCTCGAAGCCCTAACGCGCACCGGGCAGGGCCACCGCATCGACATTCTGCCAGTTCCCCCAGACGCCCTGGCTCCGGACATTTTCCCGGAGCGAAAATGGCTGCTGGTCACCAGCGGTAAACTCACCGCCGGGCGGAAAAAGCAGGTGGAGCAGTGGCAGCAGCAGGTATCGCTTGAAGTGATTATCCTCTGATCATTTTCTCCTGCGGGAATCTTCACGAAAAGTTGAATATTTTCCCGCGCCGCAAATGCTAACGTTTTCCTGTGACGAATAACTCCACAGGAAAACACCATGAAAAAAACTGCCCCTCTGCTGATCCTGGCCTCAATGGCCTTTGCCCCCGCCGCCTTTAGCGCCCCTGCCGGTACGCTGAGCGTCCACATTCTCGACCAGCAAACCGGGATGCCGCCATCAGACGTGAGCGTTACGCTGGAGAAGCAGCAGCAGGACAAATGGACCCCGATTGCCAGCGGTAAAACCGACCATGACGGACGCATCAAATCGCTCTATCCGCAGGATCAGGACATGCAGCCTGGCGTGTATAAAGTGACCTTCAAAACCGCTGAGTACTTCCACGGCAAAAAGCTGGACTCCTTCTTCCCGGAGATCCCGGTGCTGTTTACCGTGACGCGCACCAACGAGAAGCTGCACATCCCGCTTCTGCTGAGCCAGTACGGTTACTCGACCTATAAGGGCAGCTAAGACGCATTGATTTTAAAGGAATTAAAAAAATAGTTCCGCGAATACTTGGACAAATTAGTCATGTTGTGTAAGTTTTAATTATATGAACGGGAGGACCACACCATGACAACGAAACCTGTGCTCGGTATTAGCGGATGTTTGACCGGATCCGCCGTTCGCTTTGACGGCGGACACAAGCGTATGATCTTCGTCATGGATGAGCTGGCCCAGTGGGTGAACTTCAGGCCCGTCTGTCCGGAAATGGCCATCGGCCTGCCGACGCCTCGCCCTGCGCTGCGTTTGATTATGACCACCAGCGGTGAAACGCAGATGCGCTTCAGCCACGCGCCTCACGAAGACGTTACGCAGAAAATGGCGGACTTTACGGCAGATTTTTTGCCGAAAATCGGCGATCTCGCCGGGTTTATCGTCTGTGCTAAATCTCCAAGCTGCGGCATGGAGCGCGTGCGCCTGTATGATGAAAACGGCAACCGGGGCCGCAAGGAGGGGGTCGGGCTGTTCACCGCCGCCCTCCTTGAAACCTGGCCGTGGCTGCCCGTTGAAGAGGACGGACGCCTGCACGATCCGGTGCTGCGTGAAAACTTTGTCGAACGTGTTTTTGCCCTGCACGAACTGAACGCGCTGCGTAAAAATGGCCTCACGCGCCGCGCGCTGCTGGACTTCCACAGCCGCTATAAGCTCCAGCTGCTGGCGCACCATCAGGCGGGTTACCGTGAAATCGGCCCGTTCGTTGCCTCGCTGCACGAGTGGGAAGACCTGGACGCTTTTTTCGTGGCGTACCGGGAAAAGCTGATGACCATCCTGAAAAAACCCGCTTCGCGTAAGAATCACACCAACGTGCTGATGCATATCCAGGGGTATTTTCGTAACCAGCTGAACACCCGCCAGCGCGGCGAGCTGCGCGACGTGATCCTGCATTATCGCAACGGACAGTTGCCTATCCTCGCCCCGATCACGCTGCTGAAGCACTACCTGGCCGAATACCCCGACCGGTATCTGATGACGCAAAACTACTTTGATCCCTATCCTGATGATTTGGGTCTGCGTCTGGCAGTCAAGTGATGAAAAAAATGCGAAGGCCCCATTGACCCACAGAGGCCCAAAGCAGTACCCCGTTTAGACGACATCCTCACTGTCGTCTCTTTTTTGCATTTCATCTCAAAGGCTGTGATTATATACAGGCTTATTCTGCTAAAGGGGCCTGCTTGTGATCAACACCCTGCACATTCAAAACTACCGATCCATCCGCGAGATGTCGCTGGAGCTGGAGCAGCTCAACATCGTCTTCGGGCCGAACGGCACCGGAAAATCCAATATCTACAAGGCGATACACCTGATGCACAGCGCCGCCCAGGGGCAGTTTTCCCAGGCGCTGGCGAACGAGGGCGGCATTCTGAAGGTGTTCTGGGCAGGCAAAACCCGCAGCGACCAGCTGCGGCGGATGAACCTCGCGGTGGAAACAGAGACCTACGAATACGAGCTGCAGGTCGGGTTTGTGGAGAAGCTGCCCTACCCGTCGCAGTTTCAGCTCGATCCGGTGATCAAAGAAGAATCTCTCTGGCTGAGCGGCCAGCACCGTCGACCTTCGTCACAGCTGATGAAGCGCAGGAACCAGGCGGTGTTTCTGAACAACGTGCATCACGAGAAGGTGACCCACAGCGGCACGCTGTACGAGAACGAATCGGTATTCGGACAGCTCGGCGAACCGCACCTTTACCCGGAAGTGTCGCAGATGCGCGAGTCCCTGCGTAACTGGCGCTTTTATCATGAGTTTTCTGTATCAATCGGCTCGGCGATGCGCGCCCCGCAGGTCGGTTTCCGCTCCCCGGTGCTGGCGAGCGACGGCGCCAACCTGGCGGCCGCGTTTCAGACCATCGTCGAGATTGGTGACGAGCTGCTGCTGATGCGCATCCTCGATCAGGCCTTCCCCGGCTGCGTGTTTTACAGCGACAACACTGGCGGACGTTTTCGCATGATGATGCAGCGCGAGGGGCTGAGCAGACCGCTGGAACCAGCAGAGTTCTCCGACGGCACACTGCGCTTTCTGTGCCTTGCGGTAGCGCTGCTCAGCCCGCGCCCACCGGCGTTTATCGCGTTGAACGAACCGGAAAACAGCCTGCACCCGCAGATGTTGCCCGCCCTGGCGAGCTTAATCGCCGAGGCCAGCCGCTACTCGCAGATCTGGCTCACCAGCCACTCGCCGGAGCTGGCGACGTTGATTGAGAAGCAGCGATCGTTTTCGCTGTATCAGCTGTCGATGACGGAAGGGGAGACGCGGGTGGAGAGGCTGGGGTAGTCTCAATGGGCACGGAGGCTGTTTTTTCGCATCTCGCTTCAGTGAAGCATGCCAATAAAGAACCCCAGATACCCGGCCCTGCTTAACCATATAAAGCGGCTGGTAAGGCCGGAGCGCCGGATATTAATCAACTCTCTCATGGAGGCCAGGCCATCATTTTTGATAACGACATTTTTTGCACAATAGCGGCAATGCATAATCAGAAATAAAATTCCGGCGATCGCAAAAGCAATATAACTTTCGCGACTTCCCCAAAAATGGGGGCTTAATTTTAAATAGGTTAACCCCCAGATACTGACTAGAAAGACGATAAATGAAGATGCTGCGATGTTCATGTCTCGCTTACTACCCAGACCAAAAAAAAGCGCATCAAAGAAAAACATCGTGGTAAGAGGTGACTGAACGCTTCTTCCCGTCATTTTACTAAAACGGACAAACACGACAGTTCCGATGAAAAATGCGAACAGCGCAATTCCTAACAGCAGATAAATCATTTGATTAGTCCTTTTTGAAGGGCCAGGATATGAGGTCGGGACTGTTAGAGCCGTTAGGTTTAGAGAGAAATGACTCAGCAAATGATGTAAAAACTTTCTTCAATACTGCTTAGTGCGATATTTTATACTAACCAAAATCAATTAAGCGATTGTTTTTGCTCAGAAGCCGATAAGTAAAAAAAGAAGAAAGGAAAAAAGTATTTTTTTCATTTCAGTTTTCCCCTGGCAAAATCTTCGCCTGCTTTTCCTGCTCTCTCAGATAGATAGCCACCTACTGTAACACCTGCTATTACTGGTAATTGGTTTACGGTACCACACCGCTATCTAGTCCCGAGCCGAAGTGCATCGGTTGGAAATAGTGGTTGCAAAATCATACTTTCATTAAAAATGAACATTTTTGGTGACAATGCCGCGACATCATAAATATTTTCAAGCACTAATCTCAAATTTGTTCTGAATATAGGTATATTTGCATCATCTGCAATGACATAAACATTTTCTTTTTTTAGCCAGGATTGACAGAGTAACTCATCACTTGTTTCAAAGTCTCTAAAGCTTATTTCAGACCAAGATATGTTTCCGCTAACAAAGGGATACCCTTCCAGAATAGTAGTTACTCGCTCTTCTTCTTTATCAATGATAGTGAAATCAGCACTAAGAGCTTCTTTACACTCTTCGAATAAACTCATGAGATCTACCTGTTCATTTATTTAAGCCTTAATGGTTTTTCCATTACCTCAAATAGTATTACTTGCTTAACACCATTTCCTGCCCCTTTGTATAATCTCTATCATTCATATGGATACCTTTTACAGGATCATAATCGACTCGCCGCGCAGAGCCCACCGAAAATATTCCAATTATATTTCTCGGACAGAGTTCTTCAGAAGATTCGCGCTAACATTAATATGTAATTTTAGCCGATTATAAGCACTGGATATCGCGACTATCCCTCGCCAGATTCAAGACAGACTGCCATTTCTTTATCGAAAGTTTTTTCCTCATTTCAGCTTAAAAACTTACTCTCAGCAACAACTAATATTTTTTAAACGAAATATACCAGCAACCTACACCAACAATAACCCCACCCAACGATGCGCCCTTAATAATCCTCACTAACTCAAAAAGACTTATCTCAAAAGGGATATTACGAATGAAATAGAGATAGGCCTTTGCAAAAAAATAAGTTAGCAAAGCAATAATATCCATTGTTAAGATCAGCGTTAGCAAAATCAAAATAAAAGATATTAGCCATCTTTTTTCGTTCATTTTGCTGCTCCTTTCTTGTTATTAGCAGGAGTAGATGGGTCTACCACCACATTAAATACTTCACCTGCAACGCCGCCGCCTGCAGCTCCAACAATCCCAGGCACTGGACTCAATCGATAAGGCTGAGATATACCATATCCAATATCCTCCCACTGTAAAGATTTCCACATGAGGTTAACAACCTCACCCAATATCGGTTCTATTAATTTATTACCTACTCCATATCCAATTGCTCCACCCAAACCACCGATAGTTCCGTAAAGGAATGGATTTTTTCCATCCAAGTAGCTTACGATGGCGCTGCTATCAGCATTGATAAGAACTGTTGATTCAAATCAAGTATAACGGGTTAAAGCACCGCTCCAGTAGGCAGCAATAACGTTTTTAGGATCAACGGAACCATTCATCACATAATCAACACCACCCACAGCTCCGGCGCTGATTACACCAGAAATCACTATTGCTTCAGGAAGAATGCCTCCGTACAACACTGTTCCCATAGCCGCCATCGCCATCTGGCAGGATACCGGTGTGCCTCCGCTGCCGGCTTCTTTAATCGCGGCCTGCTGCTCTGCCTGCCATTTTTCTGTCGTTCCCGATTTTACAGCATTTGCAGCTGCCAGAACGCTGGCAAGGTTGTTATTCTCAACAACAACTCTTTCCGGTGCGAACTCAGCCACCGAAACAACTTTTCCCTTTATTTTCAGTTATTTACAACTGCTTTTCCCTGTTGTATTTTATGCCCAGGATTTTTGCGCTGTTAAGCGTTTTTGGGGCCACAGACGCTACCGCCCTGCCGTGACACAAGGTCTATCGCGCCACCATCATATAAGCAAACTACAGCATCACTGCGGACGCCGAAATCTTGGATTTATATTTCAATTAAGAAGTTCCTTTGATACATTGCCAGTATCGAAGAACTCCCTAAAGATCCTGACAACAAGATCATAATTTTTTGTAAGCTGACTTGCTGGCCAGTAATCTCCGAAAATTAACACTTTTTCATCTGGTTGTGTTAAATCAGTAATTGACATAACCTCATCATCTTCGTTCAAAAACGTAACCAGATAGAAACCTTTTTCCATTCTTACTTGTACTTCTGAGATTAAATAACCTTCGCAGTCTAATCTGTCGACGGTTACACAACCACTAAATAAACGAACTTTGGCTAATAAGTTAACAATATCTTCCCAGCAATCAGGCTTCTTCGTACCACCTTTTTGTGATATCGACCATGAAACAAGCAACCTATTCATCATTAGCTCCTTTTACGCGGAAGCCCTTTGTTCCTGACTGCCAATATAAGGTCCTACCAGTAGTTTCTTCAAATAATGTTAACGACTTAAGCCCTGATCTTTCAGCCATAATTTTTATATCGCTAAGACAGCATGAGCAAACTTTCTCCCCACTTACCGACATAAGCATATCTTTGCCGTTAGTCATTCCTTTTTCATAAGCTTGCTGAATTACACCTACCTCTGCATGAGCTGTTCCCATATTCCCATTGGGAAGGTTTTTATCCGGCCGCTTGTCTATCTTGGCCTGCACAACATCATTGATAAGCGTCGGTTTATTGAAATCAGCTAACTGTGAAGGTCTTATACCTTGGTTGGTGTCAGAAAACTTCACTCCGTCCACATTTCCCCTGGCTACGACTTTTAGATTGGCATCAACAACTTTACTTAGTTGTTTTGCCGCAGCAGAACCCAAAATTGGTGTTACCGAAGCCGCAATGATCTCCAGACCCTGCTTCGTTTCGGTGTAGCTTTCTGCGGTCTGACGATCAACCCCTTTGGTGACCATGAAATAATTAATCATGGCATCTTTCACCTGCTGCTGATTCTGTGCATCAACACTAGTGATATCAAGGAGATTGACTATCTGCCCATACGCATCAGCGTACTGTTGGCTATATTTCGAGTTATAAGGGCCATCTTCATACCCCTCTTTTGAGGCAATGGCTTTTAGTCTTGCACCAGCACACGCTGAGCTTCCCGCGTTACCATTACCGCAGGCATCAATAACGTCTTTATCGCTGGCAATATCTTTTTCAATCAATGCATCATATTTCGGCTGCGCCTTTTCGCACTCTGCCGGATCTTTCCTGTTTTTAAGCGTCTGTTTTGCTATCTCAAGCTCAGTTTTCTCAGGCACGCTAAGATAGTTATTCTCAACAATAACATTTTGGGGATTCGTATCAGATTCACTGTCTAAAAAATGACGACTCTATATTTTAGCACTGCGTTAAAAATACAACTTCATACTCACGCTAACTTATTAAAAGAAAAGAATAATCAGGCAAGATACAATCTTGCGACGGGTATGGGGATTTTGAGGTGAGAAGCAGGCTATCGTAAAATAGCCTCCCGGGATGAGTTCAGATATTTCCAAACAGTATTGCGAAAAAAAAACGCCGCAGGAGCCGGGATCTTCTCAAGCCATCATATTGTTTAAAATCTGGCCTATATCATTAAGTAAGGCACAGACATCTTCTTTAGAAGCCCCAATCCTGGTTTCAAATTCAGGAACAGAGATACCATTACAGATTTCATTTAAAGCTGAATTCAGGATCAATAATTCATTTTCATCAATGGTTAATTGAGCTTGTTTCCCAGCAAGAGATATTACATCCATTCATCACCTCAAATTATCGAAGTACTCCCTACCGTTTACAGGCCTAAAAGCGGTTCCACCATCTGATGCTTTAGGATTGCGTGACCTGGCCGTTTTGGAGTACCGTCACGGACGGCGGTACTCCAAAAACACATCTTGTCTGGAAGTGAAAAATGCAGGGCAAAAAAATCCCGCGGACAGTTGGCAGGATTTGTACTCACACAGGTAGCCGAGCAAGTAAGCTATTTACCTTTTCCGTATCTTCCGGGTGAAGCCGCAAATACTTTTCACTTGCAAGTCGTACGTAGTGATAGCAGATTTCTTCACTAACGATAGTAGTATCTGCTTCAGAGGGAGGATAACCAACAGCAAATTCAACACCTTCAAAATGTTCACTTTCGTCATAACTTTCCATATCAGGAAAGAAGCAGTAAACCCCATCTCTTATAAATGAATGCTTTTTAATAATACTTTCAATAGACATCAAGAAAACACCATCATTATACATGAGGTCGAAGTAAGTTTTTATAACCACGTAAGGGTCTGATTTTATATAAGGTAAATCAAATAAAAATTTCATTCATTTAATCCTATTTGGGATGAAAGTTTGTGACTCGACCTGTATTTTTTTTCGAGATAAACTCTAAAATTCAACCCGCCAGCTGTAGCATCATATGCTGACTGACCATTGCGCATTGCATCTCTTTACCCTTTCATTGCAGCCTCTTGCCCAAGATCTAACATTACTTTGCCAGTATATATTTTCGGATCATAGATAGTTTTCTTTACTGGACTTGGTTTATATTCTCCAGTTAAATTCCCCGCGCGATCTTTGGTAGGAGCTAAGTATTCAACTTCAGAAATATCTTTAACTTTTGTAGGTTTCTCACTTACGATTTTTACGCCATATTTTTTAACGGTATCATAAAACGCATCAGCATTATGCCCACCTGAGATCCCACTCTTTTGCGTAAACCCATCAACCGTTGCCAGATGTTTTGGTTGATCAATTCTGATATTCATCCCATCAGGATAAGTGATTGTCGTCATGCCCTTCTCTGTACTGGTTTTATATGGCAGCGAATTTCCGCCATACTGACCGCCAGGATACTCTACATCTTTAATATCCTTACCCGGTTTTACTGAATACTCGCCATCGCCTGCAGTCCATGTGATCGACGGATTTTCAGGAATAACTTTGTCTACTTTGGAAGTGACTTTTGCAACAATCTTCTCTGTCAGAGCCGTACCTGTTTTTGCAACACCAACACCACCGGCGACAGCAGTAATGAGATCGGACATGAGTTTACACGCCTCAAGACCTGCATTGTACGCACCTCCCGCACCTGCCCTCTGATACTCTGATTCCATCAGATTGATACGATCAATATAACTTTGTTTAACGGCATCCGACATCGTACTGGACATGTCGTCGCTCGTGATTAATTGCTTAATCGCATCATAAGTGGCGGCAGGATTTGTGACGGCTTTCGATAAACTCTCGACGGAATCACTAATCCCCTGAGGAACACCAACCAGCATACCAGCCCCGTAGGCGGCCTCCTGCCCGATATCAATAGCATCCCATTTAGCACCGACTTTCAACTGACATGAGGTGTTACCTTTACAGGCATCAAACTCTTTATCCCGCTCAGAACGTTGTTGGTTGCTAAGATAGTTATTCTCAACAACTCGTTCCGGTGCACATTGCTGCGATACACATGATTTTTCATTTTATTTCAGTGACTTACAATTTGTTTCGCCTGCTGTACTTCCGGCACAAGAACGTTTTGTCCTGATGTGTATTTTGCTAGTTGACCAAAATATTTCCTAGCAAGCGATCACAGGATAATCCCCACGACTGGTTGTAATAACATACCCGGCGATGTGGCCGAGATCTTACTGCTATTCAGGGAACTAATTGGATCGGGAAGGTTACTTTCCTGCCTTCAATGTAATCCCATATTATTTTATGCAACTTATTAAAAATTGAAGATTCATAAGGCATAAACTTCATTAAGAACGAGTGCAACTCGTCAGAACTGACCACCTTTATCTCCCCAACTTTTTTCACTTCTGCTGAGAAAATTTCTTTATTATCAATGCAGTTAAAATACAAAATGACTTTCCTATCCTCTTCCGAATATAAAATATCATTTATATATAATGAATTACTGGTTGAAGACGGCGTTTCCATTCCAGGTTCCTTTAAACTCTTTATCTGTCATTTTATAACTGGTTCCTTTCCACGGATCATAGATAGATACATTTCCTTTACTATCTGTACCCTTAACAACAACCCAATGCCCAATTTTGCTACCCTGATCCCACATCATTGCACTCCATGAACCTGTTTTGTTCAAAGCATCATAGGCTTCAAAACCAACAAATCCTCCACTCCAGCTACTTCCACTATTTTTAGCCAAATCTCTAGCTAACTGTTCAGGGCTTTTCAGTCCAGTACCTATTTGAGTTTGATCAACAAAGATATTCCTATCTTTCAGCATCATTTCACCGCAAGCACCGCCACAACCCGTTGGCGTTGATTGTTTCACCACATTTGGATCGACTATTTCATCCAGCACATTCCAGTTTCCACCGGCTCCGCCCTTGGGTGCAACGGGCTTAACAATAACTTTTGCCGTCGAGCTTCCTGAAGGAAGAAGCTTCGCCGGTATCAAAGCGCCAGATAATACCCCTGCAACATTCTCCAGCGCTTTCTGGTCACCATTCCAGGCTTTCACAACAGTCGTCTTGATGCCTTCCCACGCATCACCATTCATGATGCTATCCAGTACTTTCGCTGCTGCTGCATCTTTCTTCGCAATATCACTCTGCGCCTGGCTACAGTAGCTATCCCCTGTCGCACAGGCGGTTAACGCTGCTACCATATCAAACGCTGTATCGCCGCCCAGCACGGCTAAGTCGCCGGTTTCAGCAGCAACATTGACCAGACCATTCGCAATCTGGGAAACGGTGTTCTTACCCAGCTTGTCCCTGATCTGGTCCTTCCACCATTCCTTGCTCTCTTTAAGCGACTCCCGGCCTTTATCCCCGGCCATCGAGTTATTCTCAGCCGTCGTCTTGCCCGCCTGAGCCGCCGCTACCGCGTTCGCACTGCTGTCTCCGACAAGCCCGCCAGCCAGGCCAGAAGCCAGTGTCGCCAGCGCAGATACCGTCTGTTTTTCTTCCTCGCTCAGTTCGCTGACCTGTTTGCCAAAACCGTCAACCGCAATCTTACCGGCCAGCTTGTCTACCGCAATTTTGCCAACAAGCTCACCCACCGCTGCACCGGCTGCGGCCGACGCCGCATCTCTGCCGGAAGCGGCTGCAAGTGCGGCGTTGACAACCGCATGGGCCAGCACGCGTCCCTTAAGATCCTTCTCCGGGATGGCATTCGCGATGGCATTGGCGATATACGGCGCGGCACCGCCCGCAATCGCAGCTTTAATATCGCCACCTGCCAGCGCCTGAATGGCCGCCGTTGCTGCCGTGATGGCGCGCTGGGTGCTCTGCCCCGTTCCCATGCCAGACTGGTTAAACGCTTCGTTATAGAAGGTCTGGTACATCTGGTCATGAATCGCCTGATCGGTAACCTCTTTACCGTCTTTTTTCAGCTGGCTGATGGCGGCGTTACGCGCATCGCTCCCAGCGGTTTTCATCTTCTCGTTGGCCGCTTCCGTGGCCGCAATCTTGCCGTTGGTGCGCGCAATATCCGCAACCTGATTGCCGATCTCGCCAATCATTTGCGCGGTTTGCAGGCGTTTCTGCTCTTTCTCTTTGTTAAAGATCGGGTCGATGCTGCCGTTGGCATGGTCAGTGTCACGGCTGAGCGTGCTGACGTCCTGCTTCTGGTTAGCCTGGTCGCGAACAATGATAGCACCGTCGGCTACCGCTGATTGCGTGGTCCCTTCAGCATGGCCGCTACCGCCCATTCCTGCCAGCATTGTGCTGGCCATGTTGCTAACCAGATTACCCGCAACCCCGGCGCCGCTGCTGAAGCCGACACCCTGATGTTCAACCTTATACTCCGCCTTATTGTTGATGTCCGTAAAGCCCAGCGTACCGGTCTCAAGGCGGTTTTTGTCTGCATCAGCACGGCTGGCAATCACCGCACCGTCCAGCTGCGTATGGTTGCCAACGTTAATATCAAAGCCGCCTTTGCCAGCGAAGATCCCGGTCTGCTCCTGGACCGAGTCGTAGTTGCTCTTCATCTTGTCGCGGCTGATGCTAAAGCTGCCGCTACCGCTGCCCGCTCCCCAGGTGTAGCTTGCACCCGCATTCATACTCTGCTGTTTGCTGTTGTATTTGTCGCTATCCTGCAGGCTGCTGATGGTCAGGTCGCGCCCGACATCCGCCGTGACCTTATCGCCGTTGACCTGCGCGCCTTTAAGTACCGTATCGCGGCCGCTGGTCAGGTTGACGTTCTGTCCGGCATCCAGCGTCGTTTCGTTCCAGGAGGTTCCATTGCCTTTTTCGCTGCCTCTGGCGGCGTTTACGCTGGCAGAGACGGTGATGCCCGCGCCATTCGGACCGGCGGTAATACCGATCCCGATTGAGCCACCCTTGCTGGAGTTACTGCCCGTCAGTTTGTTGGTGTCGGCTGCACTCGTCAGGTTGATATCCTGAGCCGCATTGAGCGTCAGATCCTTGCCAGCCTTCAGCTGGCTGCCCGCCACGGTAATATCACCGCTTTTGGCAGCGTTGCCCTGACCTGTCGCCGTGATGGCGAGGTTACCCCCGGCATTCAGCGTGCTGCCGGTCGTTTTGTCCTGCTCCGAGTGTGAGGTGGATTTAGAGGACTGTCCGCCAATGGAGGCCATCACGCCGAACGCGCCATTGTTGGTGGGATCGCTGCCGTTAGCCGCTTCAGCGAGACGGTTGGCCTGCACGGCCTGAACACCCGACAGTGCCGCTTTGGTCGCCTGCAGTGCGGCGAGACGGCCATCGCTCTGGTCTTTCACCGCCATTGCCGTGCTGGCCGCAGTGTTCACCGCGTCACCCACTGCGCCGGAGAGGGCAATCGTCAGGCCACTGCTTTTCTGCTTGAAGGTTTGATCGCTGGTGAGCCTGTCGTGACCCGGCTCGATCGTCACGCTGTCGCCGGTGAGCGCCATATTTTTGCCAGCCACCAGATCCGCGCCGCCGACATGCAGCTGATTACCGGCGGCAATATCAACGCTCCCCCCCGTCGAGCCCACCGTACTGAAGCTCTGGCTCTGGGTGGTGCCCTTCTCACGGAGATCCTGGGTACTTTTGCTGCTGCCGATGGTGAAACCAATCCCGCCCGAGCCCATCAGGCCGGATTTTTTCTCTTCCTTAAAGCGCCAGGAGGTATCGCTGTTCGTGGCCGCCACGATATCGACGTTGTTGCCCGCCTTAAGCTTCACGTCGCCATCGCCCGCCACGGCGGAACCGTTCACCAGCAGGTTATTACCCGCCACCACCTGCACGTTATCGCCGCTCAGCAATGAGCCGGATTCACGCGTCGCGCTGTTCTCCTCGATGGTGTGGGTGGTTTTCTTGCTCAGGAACCCTTTTTTGGTTTTGGTCTGCTCTTTGTAGTGGTAATCGCTGTCGGTAGCGGTGGCGAGATTTATGTCCCGCCCTGCGCCCACGCCAATATCCCCGTGTGCTGTGACCTGCGCCGCCTGGGTATTAACATCACGGTTCGCAATGATTGTGGTGCTGCTGCCGCTGGCGATCTCCGTTCCCTGCTGGCGCACAGACTGGTTGATCTCGACCTTTTTCTTCGCGCTGTATTTGTCGCTGGTTGTGGTCTCTGCCGCCAGCAGATCGATATCCCGTCCGGCCTGCAGCCCCACGCGATCCTGTGCGGCAAGCGCCGCGGCGTTACTGCGCAGATCGCGGCCTGCGGCCAGCGTCAGATCGTCGCCAGCGCTAATGACCGTACGCGTATTATCCGTCTTCAGGGAATCCGTTTTCGCGGTCTGGCTGTGACGGCTATTCTGCGCCACATCCAGCACCAGATCGTTCCCCGCCCAAAGCGCAGCGCTGCCTCCGGCCGTCAGATTACTGCCCGTAACGTTCAGATCGTAACCTGCCTGCAGGCCAAGGTTGCCTCCGCTGGTGACCGTACTGCCCTGGTTGGTGACGGTCTCATTGAGATTGCGGCCATAACGGTCGCGCGTCACCAGTTGATTCCCTGTAACAGAGATATCATCCAGCGCTTTTAGCAACATATCGCCGCCAGCACTGAGGTTAGCGCCGGTATTGATGATATCTTTCCCGGCGCTCAGGGTCAGGCTGTCCGTCGCTTTGATGGAAGCAAGCGCGCCCAGGTCGGTTTGCGTCAGCGAGACGGCCTGGCTGTTCCATCCGTTCGTGGTACCCGAGATATTCCATTGGTTGGTCAGCGTCTGGTTAACAATACTGCCCCCCACGCTCTCAAGGCTAACCGTCTGCCCGCTGATGGTTGACCCCACGTTATTGATATTGCCCAGGGCGCTAAGCTGCAGGCTTCCGCTGGAACCGATCAGGCCACCATTGATGTTGTTGATTGTGCTCTGGCTGCTGGCAGCCAGCAGGCTTTTACCCTGCAGCGTACTGCCGTCATTCGTGATGCTGCCAGCATTAAGGATCACCTGATTTCCGGCGATAATGCTCCCTTTGTTAAACGCCACGTCCTTCGCCGACAGGTACAGCCTTGGCACGAGGACATTTTGTCCCTCAATCACCGTGTTTTCCCACCACAGGATACTGGAATCCAGCGAGGCAACCTGCTCTTCCGACAGGCTGACGCCGAGCTGTAACCCCAGCTTGTCACGGGCCTGAGCGGCGCGATCGATCAGATACTGCATCTGCTCAAGGTCGGAGCCCACGCCGTTAACGTAGCGGCTACCGGTCTCGTTCAGGATCTGATTGCTGACGTAGCGGGTGTCGAAGGCCGCATCGCCCAGGAAACGGTAATCATATTCCGGACGCAGATTCAGACGCGCCAGGAAATAATCCGACCCCAGGAACTGCGTGGTATCGGTATAGGTTGTACGGGTTTCCTGCGGCGCCGAAGGCGGCGTTGTCCCGGCCAGCTTGTACAAATCATTAAACAGGCTGCTATCCAGTTGCCCTAAACCCGCCAGTTTCGGGTTGGTAACAATGAGATACGGGCTTTTCGGATCGCGGTTTGCCACAAAATAGCCGTTATTGTTGGCCGGTAGCGGATAGTCGCTCAGCTTAATCGGCGAACCATTGCTGGTCAGCGCTGGGGCAACCGACGAGATATCGGTAAGCGAAACAGGACGGTAGTTATAACCCGGTGGCGGAGGCGTTTTCCCGCCGCTGGAAAGCGAAATGATCTGAGCCGTTACCGCAGCGATTTCACCGATCTTATCGCGGGAAGCCAGCGCGGACGTTCCGCTTGTTCCCGACTGCTTCTGCCCCGCCAGCGCTACGGTATCGCTGGCAATAGTCGTATGCTTGCCACCCGCGCTGCCGGGAACCACCAGGGCTGCACCGGTCCCGGTCAAATCAACCGGCGTACCGTTCGCACCGTTCTGGGAGGTTAAGCCTGCAGCCTGCAGGTGAACGTCAGCCAGCTTGCCGCCTGCCTGGCCAAAATCGCCGATGCTCTGGGGACGGTTATCAATCGATGCCAGACCGTTATTACCGGCATTGCGGCTGGTGAGCACTTCCGCATTACCTATGCCACTCCCACCGCCGGGCAGGTTAATGGTCGCCTGCGGTGCGGCAACGCTTTGGCTGCTTGCCGCGCCGAGTCCGGTGGCCTTAGCGCCAGACGCAACGGTCGGGCCGCCAGACAGGTTCAGCCCGGGGGCACTGAGGCCAGGCTTATAGCCCGGGGCGTTCGCCGTGGTGGAGGTATTGCTGATATTGTTGCTGAAGCTGGCGACTACCGCGCCGCCGGCCTGGATAACGGCGCGATAAACGTCTCCGCTGGCCCCTTCAGTGGTCACACTGTCAAGAACATAGCTAATCGACTTCGATACCAGCTTGTCATAGCTTCGCGTGGTCTCATCAGGTCTGCGGGCATATTTATCGCCTACCCCATAGCGATAAACGTTATAAACCGTCGACGTGCCGTTTAGCCATGACTGGTTATTTAAGGTACTTGCTGAAAGCTGAATATTTCTGTTCGCCAGAATCGACGACGCCATATTTTCAACGTTATCAGACCGGGCGATGATGTCTCGGCCGGACGCAATGCGGGACTGCTGCCCCTTCGCGCTCACGGATACCGAAACGGTTTTAACGGCAACTTTTTGAACATCCGCGTCTTCATAAGGCGCATAGTTGCCAAGCATTTCGCTCCAGTCGTCACCGTGGCCGTGATAACTCTGTCCTTCCGTCACATAAATACCGTACTTGCCGGTACCGGAAGAGGAAATCCAGTCCACAGGAATATCCGCCGTTCCACCCTTAACCCAGGACGGTGCGATATTCGTTTCGCTCTGGGCTGCATTGAGCCCATCCCGCTCGTTTACTAAATGCCCGGTCAGGATTGAAATGTCGCCACGCTGGGTTTCAATACTGCCTGAAGTATTCACGACCTCCGCGCTAGCGTTACCTGCGCTGTCGCGCTGCATCCACAGGCTGTTGCCGGCCAGAATATCGCCGCGCGCGTTACGGATGCTGTTCGCCAGCAGGCTCATATTATTGCCCGCGTACAGCAGAGCGCTATTCAGCAGCGTGCTTCCGGCGCTGGCGATCAGATCGCCTGCAGTTCCGACAAACCCTGCGTTATTAATACCGTTCAGGCTGCTCAGGCGCAGCGTACCGCCCGCCTCGACGCTGCCTGTACCATTCAGGTTTAGCTGCCCTGCGCTAAGCTGGCTTTCGCCATAGCCCGCCCGCAGCTGGCCGTTATTATTCAGCGTACCCGCAGCGGAAAGCTGTATCCCCTTGCCCTGCATCAGGCCATTGGTCGTGATATCGCCCTGGCTGGTGACGGACAGCGTATTCCCCGCGGCCAGCGTAGTCAGCTGATTATAGGAAGCCTTGCTCGCGAGGGTGAGGTCCCCCAGCGCCACAACCTGCCCCTGAAGGCCGGTATTAGTGGCGTTAATCGCCAGGTTACCCTGGCTAAGCATCCGGGCAGCAGCAGCGTTATTGACCTGCGAGGCGGCAATCCCAAGATTCTGGGTGGCGTATACCGAACCGTTATTATCGAGCTGGCCCGGATTAACCGTCAGGTTCGCGCCCTGCAACATGCCGTTGTTTACAATATAATTACCACCGAGCGTTCCCTGCTGCTGTGCCAGCACCGTACCGCTGTTTTTCAGCGAACCGGCGTTGAGCCACAGCGCAAAGCCCTGCACCCAGCCGCTGTTGGTCAGCCCCGGCGTATTCAGCGTTAGCGTTGCACCACTGAGTAACTGCCCCTGATTACTGCCGCGATCGCGCAGGTCAAGCTGCGTATTACCGTTCCCCTGTAGCGTACCGTCATTATTCAGCGTCTGTGCGCCCAGCTGGAAAGCGCCCTGGCTCAGCATCACGGCATTGCGTCCGTTATCGACGTTACCGCGCAGCGTGGCGTTGAGCGCGGTATTCGCCTCCATGCGGCCCTGGTTATTCAGGCTACCGGCATTCAGCGTCAGGGTGCTCCCCTGGATATGACCGAGGTTGGTCAGGATATTGGCGCCCATGCTGAGCAGGCCGTTGCTTAACAGCTTCGCACCCGCCTGCTGGTCAAGATCGCCGCTGAGCGTGACGCCAAGGCCATCGGCACCGCTGATGCTGCCGCTGTTACTGAGCGAACCGCCCGACAGCGACATCTTCTTCGCCAGCATTTGCCCCTGATTCTTCAGCGTTGGCGCCCCGAGCGTGGCCGTCCCGTTCGCCACCATTGAGCCCGTATTGACCAGGGAGGAGGTCAGCGCGAGATCCGTATTTCCCGCGCTTTGCAGCGTGCCGTTGTTCTGTAACTGCCGGGCGTTAACCTTCAGGTACTGCGACTGCCACAGACCATCATTCGTGATGCTCTGCCCACCCGCCAGCAGCGTTCCCTGCGTTTTCATTGATGCACCGGCCCGGTTGGTCAGCCCCTGAAGAGGTTGAAGCGTCAGGGCGTTCAGACCAATCACGGAACCGGCGTTATCGACCGTACCACTATTTACCGTCAGGGTACTGCCCTGAAGGCTGCCCCCGTTTGACAGGCTGCCGCCGTCCAGTATCAGGTCACCGTCAACCAGCAGAGAGCCCTGGTTATTCAGCGCCCCCGCAGCAACGCGCGTACTCCCCTGGCCAAGCAGGCGACCCGTGTTGGTCAACTGGTTATCAACCTGAGCGGTCAGTCCGTCGGTACCGAGTACGCTGCCGCTGTTGTTCCAGCCACTCGCGTTCACGCCGAGCCGTTGCCCCTGCATTATCCCGCCATTCGCGAGCTGACCGGCCTTAAGCGTCAGCTGTCCGCCGGAAAGCAGTTTCCCGCCGGTCAGGTTGTTCAGCGTCGGGGCGGTAATCGACAGCCCGCCGTCGCCCTGAAGCACGCCGCGGTTATTCAGAATATTGACCGCCAGCGTGGCATTACTCGCCGCCAGCTGACCTGCGTTATCCAGCCTTGCGGCCGTCAGGTTCAGCCCCTGCTGAGCGAGCAGCCGTCCACTTTGTTGGTTCGTCAGCTGGTTGCCGATATTCAGGCCCAGATCGCGCGCCTGCACGATGCCCTGGTTGTCGAGATTATCGAGATTAAGCGTGAGCCCCTGCTGCGAAAGCAGCAGCCCCTGGTTGGTCAGCTGCGGCAGGGAAAGCGTCAGCGCCCCGCCGGTGATAATTTGCCCGCCGGTCTTATTGTTAAGTACCAGAGTTGATGGCGTCAGGGAGTTCAGCGCCAGCGCGCTGTTACCCTGCAGCAAGCCGACGTTGGTCAGCAGATTGGTGATGATATTCACCGAATCTCCCGCTAACGTGCCCTGGTTGTTAAGGCTGGCGGCGCTCAGGGTCAGATCTTTTTGTGCCACCAGGCGTGCATTGCCGCGGTTCACGACGTCGCCGGTGAAGCTTAGCCCCACACGGCTCCCTTGTAGCGTTCCCTGGTTATCCAGGGTGGCTCCAGAAAGGACCAGCGCCTCTTTTACAGACATCAGCCCCAGGTTGACCATCTGCGGGATGGAGAGATTCAGCGAGCTGCCGCTAACAATTTGCCCGTTCGTCAGATTGTTGAGCCGCGGCGTGTGCAGCGCCAGCGCGCTGTCTCCCTGCAGGATGCCGTTGTTGTCGATCTGGCCGCTGGTAAGCTCGACACTCATTGCGGCAAGCACACCGTTATTCGTCAGGCTGGCGCTCTGGCTGCTAAGTTGACGGGTCGCCAGCAGCTTGCCCCCGCTCTGGTTATTCAGCTGTTGCGCGACGTTAAGATTTAACGCTCCGGCAGACAATGTGCCCAGGTTGTCAAAGCTGCCGGTCGTCAGCGTCATATCCTGACTCGCCTGAACGAGCCCGCCGTTGGTAAACTGCGGCAGATCGAGATTAAGCGAGCCGCCGGACAGAATTTGTCCACCGGTAAGGTTATCCAGGGCCCGGGTATCGAACGTCAACGCAGCGCTACCCTGCAATAAACCGCTGTTGCTGATGCTGTCCGATTGCAGGTTAAGCGTACCCGCCGCCAACTGCCCGCGGTTATCTACAGCGCCTGCGCGAATATCAAACCCGGCCTCGCTGAGTAACGTTCCGCTGTTTGTTAGCGTGCTGCTGACGTTCAGGCTCGCGCCTTGCTGGCCAAGCAGCGTCCCCTCGTTATTCCAGCTTCCGGCCTTAACGTTCAGCGTCCGGCCCTGTAGCGTACCGGCGTTATCGCCCTTATCCCCGGCAATCGTCAAATCGCCGCCGCTTAACAGCTGTCCGACGATCAGGTTATTAATCACTTTGGCAGCAGGCGTCTGCGCGGCGTCAACACTTCTCAGGCCCGAGGTCTGTGCCGCTTGACCCTGGATCGCCAGCCCACTGTTACCCTGCACCAGGCCGCTATTGTTCAGGATCCCGAGAGCTAGGTGCGCATTATCTGCCGCCAGCGTGCCGCTGTTGGTTAACGTATTGCCGTCAAAAGCCAGCGCCTGGGTGGCAAGCACTTTGCCCGTGTCCCGGTTGGTCAGCGCGTTTTTTACCGCGAGGGTCAGCGTGTCGGCCTGAATCACACCGCTGTTAGTCAGCATTGCGCTCGTGAGATTTAGCGCCTGTTTGGCCAGAAGCGTACCAACGTTGCTGAACGCGTCTGCAACGAGATTCAAAGCACCATTGCTTTGCAGCGTCCCGGTATTGTTCAGCTCTCCGGTGCTCACGCTAACCGTATTTGCTGCCAGAATACCGCTATTATCGAGCTGACTGGCGTCAAGCTGCAGCTTGCCCTGGCTCAGCATTTGCCCGCTGATGGTCGCGGTATTATCCACATTCAGCGTCAGATCGCCTTTACCTGTCAGCGAACCCGCATTAGTGAAATCCACGCCGTGCAGGAGAGCGTTCTGCCCCTGCATCAGGCCAGTGTTGTTCAGCTGCTGGCCGGTAATATCGAGCAGCCCACCACTTAATATCTTGCCTGCTTGATCGTTATCGAGGCCGGTAACGGCAAGTTTAAGACCAATATCCCCCTGCAGCAGGCCGCTATTTTGCCCGCGTCCGGACGAAATAATGACGTTGTTGCCGATAAGCTGCCCGTCGTTACGCCAGCTTCCGGCGTTAAGCGTCAGCAGGTCGTCTGCAAACAGATGCCCCTCAGGCTGGTTGTTTACCTGACCGGACAAATTCAGCTGCACATTCAGTGCTTCCAGACCACCGCGGTTATCAAGAGAAGTCCCGTCCAGGCGCAGGTTTTTCCCCGTCGACATCAGCCCGTCATTGATCAGCGCAGGTACCGTCAGCGCAATATCATCGCCTGCTACCAGCGAACCGCTCTTTTGATTGGACAATGAGGCGGCGGAGAAGCTGAGCTTGCCGTCGGCCTGAATTAATCCGCTGTTATTTGCCTGCCCCACTGCGCTGTCGATGTTAACGGTTGCAGCAGCAATTACCCCTGTATTAGAAAGCGCCCCGCTTTTCAGGCTGAGGGAATTCTGGCTGATAAGACGCCCGTCGTTGTTGAAAGCCCCGGCGAACAGAATATTCAGCGCCTCGCGGCCCAGCATTTGTCCGCGGTTAACGCCGCCAGACTGTCCACCCGCGAGCGTCAGGCTTTTCCCCTGAACCCGGCCAGCGTTATCCAGACGGTCAACATTAAGTCCCACATCACCATCGCTCAGCAATTGGCCGCTGGCGATGTTGTTCAACTGGCTGCTCTGCAGGCCGAGGGACTGGTTTCCCTGAATCAGCCCGCTATTTGTTAAGCTGCTAACCGCAAGACGCGCGTTGCTGCTGATAAGCTTCCCGGCGTTATCACCGCGGGCGGCGTCAATCGAGAGGGTATCGTCTGCCAGCAGTACGCCACTGGCCTGGTTATTCAGCGTCTGTACCGACGTTAACGCCAGATTGCCTGCTTCAATATTGCCGCCATTCGTTAGCGTCAGCGCGTCGATAGCCAGCCCCTGACTGACCGAAATCAGCCCGGCGTTGACCAGCCGATCAACATGTAAACTACCTCCGCTGCCGCTCATTTCTGCGCCTGCAGTATTATTCAATTCCCCGGCGGTGAGCGACAGACCGTTGATAGCAAGCACCTGGCCGCTGTTATCCAGCCGCCCCGCACCGATCTGAACCGTGTCCCCCTGCAGACGTCCGGCGTTCCCTCCCTGCACGGTATTCAGGGTGAGCGCACCGCCGCTCAGGAGTTGACCACCTGAAAGGTTATCCAGCGTATGGCTGCTGACGGAAAGCCCCTGATTTCCCTGCAATAACCCCGCATTTGACAGAGTATTGGCGATTATCGTGCCTGAGCGGCTAATCAGCTGCCCCCGGTTGGTGAACTCAGGTGTCGACAGGTGAAGCGAATCATCTGCCAGCAGCACACCTTTCGCCTGGTTATTCAGCTGCTGGCGCAGCGTCAGCTGTAAATCCTTCGCCTCGATGTTCCCAGCGTTGTCCAGCGTCGCGGCCTCGATAGCCAGCCCCTGGGTGACCGAAATCAAACCGGCGTTAATCAGGTCGGGAATGGCAAGTCTTAGCCCGCTGCCGCTGATAATGCTGCCCTGCTTCTGGTTATGGAGTGAGGAGGCGGTAAAACCAAACAGCTGGTCACCCTGTAGCAAACCGCTATTGGTCATCTGCCGGGTGTTGATGTTCAGCTCGGGCGCCGCGATCTGCCCCTGGTTATCCAACTGCTCGCTCGTAAGGCCCAGTTTGCCTTTGCTGAGCAAATTACCGCTATTGGTGAGGCTTTCGGTTCCGCTCAGGCTAAGCGCAGATAATCCCAGCATCTGGCCATTGTTATCCGCCTTTCTGGTATTCAGTCCAATAGTCTCGCCCTGCACCTTACCGGCGTTGCTGAACCCTAGGGTCTCATTGAACGTCAGCGTACCGCCGCTGACGACTTCGCCTTCGGAGGCATTGTTAAACTGCTCACCGTCAGCGACAAGTGCCGCGCTCCCCTGCAGCAAACCCTTATTGACGAGCGTCTTCGCGTTCAGCGTCGCGCTTTCCGACATCAGACGTCCGTCGTTACTGAGCTGCGGCGTCGCGAGCTTCAGGCTGCGCTGGGCCAGGAGGATCCCCTCAGCCAGGTTATTCAGCTTTTCGCGCAGCTTTAGCTGCAGATCCTGAGCTTCAATCCGCCCGTTGTTATCCAGCGTTAACGCATCAATGGCAGCGCCTTGCTGAGCGGAGATCGCGCCAGCATTAACCAGCTGCTGTACGGTAACGGCCAGGCCGCTGCCTGCCTGAACAGTGCCGGAAAGCCCGTTTGCCAGCGCGCCGACATTCAGATCCAGCGCCCCGCCGCTTTGCAACCAGCCGTCGTTAGTCAGGCTGTTGCCGCTAATGCGCAGATTGTCTGCCGTGACGCCGCCGAAATTAGCAAACTTCCCGGCGTTCACGCGGCCAGTCTGCTGGCTGACAAGCCGCCCGTCGGCGAGGTTAGTAAACGTATCGCGGACATTGACCGACAGATCGTCCAGCCCCGAAGCCTGACCCCCGTTGCTCCACTCCCCGGCGTCAATCGTCAGCGTTTTGCCCTGAACGCTGCCCGCGTTATCAAACGCCGGGGTCGTAAGCGCCAGCGACGCTTCCGCCAGCAGTACGCCGCCTTGCTGATTACTTAATTTCTGACCCGCTTTCAGCGCCATCGACTGGGCTTCAAGATTGCCGCTGTTCGTCAGCATCAGGCTTTCAATGGTTAGCCCCTGCTTCACCGAAATCAGCCCGGCATTCACCAGTTGTGGGATATTCAGCGTCAGCCCGCTGCCGCTGATGATTTTTCCCCCGCTCTGGTTAGCCAGCCTTGTGGAAGCGAGCTGCAACGTTTGCCCGCCCTGCAGCAGGCCGCTATTGTCGAGGGTATTCGCGTTCAGGTTCAGAGCGGATGAGGCCACTCTCCCGGCGTTATTGAACACTGGAGCGGTCAGGTCGAGTGTATTTTCGGCGAGCACGCTTCCGGAGGCCGTGTTGGTAAAGGCGTTATTTAGCGTCAGCGCCAGCGCGCTGGCAGCCAGCTGGCCGTCGTTGGTGAAGGTATTTCCCGTCAGCGTGAGCCCGTTACGGGCCGTCATTTTGCCGCTCGCGTGGTTATCCGTATGCCCGGTAATGGCAAGCGTTAAGGCATCGCTATCGAGCGAACCACTGTTGGTCAACTGGCTGGTATTAAGCTGCAGCGTTTTCTGCGCCAGCAGCGCCCCTCCGGCCTGCTGAACAATGGTTTCGGCGCTCAACGCCATGGCATTATCCGCCTGCAGGGTGCCGCTGGTGTCAATCTGGTTAGCCTGCAGAGAAACGTTGCTGCCGCGGCTCGTACCGCGATGCGTTAAGCTGCCGGCAGCGAGCGTCAGGTTGCCTTTTGCAGCCTGGACACCGTCCAGCCCGGCGGCGTTATGCGCCTGCAACAGCATATCGCCCTGCGACTGAAGCTGTCCGCTCGCCAGCGTCGTAAGTCGGTCGCCGCTGAAGGACAGATCGCCCTGGGCCAGAACCTCCCCGGCGATCTGCGCATCACCCGCATTGAGCTGCAGGCTGCCCCCGCTGGTCAGCGTGCTCCCCTGAAGAGCGCTGAATTGACGGCTGGTGAGCGCGAGATTCTGTTTCCCACTGACCAGCCCGTTGTTTATGACGCTGTCAGACTGCAGCCCGAGCCTGCCGGTGGATAACAATTGCCCGTTTTGCCCGATATTCAGCGCGCCAGTACCGCTAACGCTCAGATCGCTATCGCTGCTGAGCATGCCGTCAATCCAGGCATCCCCCGTTGAGATCTCCAGCACGCCGCCGGCCAGCAGTTGACCAGTATGGTTAAGCGTGCCCAGATCGAGCCGGGTATTTTTCTGCGCCTGTACCGCACCGCTATTGGTAAAACCTCCCGCCTTCACGTTTAGATCGCCGTTCGCGGTCATTTTCCCGCTGTTAGCGAGCTGGCCTGCGGAAAGAGAGATACCGCTGCCTGCCACCATCTTACCCGCATGGTTTGCAGCCCCTGCGACGTTAGCCTGAATGGTGCCAGCCGCATTAACCTCACTGGTGGTATCTGCGGTAAGCGAACCAGAGTTCAGGCTGATGTTTTTACCCGCCGTTAACGTACCGTTAGCGACGCTCAGCTTTCCATTACCGGCAAGCGTAATATCCCCGTCGCTAAGCAGTTTGCCGTTCGTTACCGCCACGTCTGAACGGCTGTTGATCAGCATTGCTCCCGTACTTTTATGTTCGCCGCTGAGGACAACGCTATCCGCCTTCGCCGTCAGGCTACCGCTTGCAAGGCTGTTATTCACCATCAGCTTACCGTTGGTATCCAGCGTAATATCGCCCTGTCGGGCGTTAAGATCCCCGAGGTTAACCCCGACGCCTTTTTCGCTGGAAACAAGACGGATACGGTTGGCGTACATCCCGCCGAGCGCGCCGGTATCCACGGCTACCACAGGTGCGGCCCCCTCGCCGGTAATCGGCGTGACGCTGCCGTCGGCGGCAACCCGGTTGGCGCCCACGGTCGCGGTCAAATCTTTCGCGTGAATCGCGGCGTTCACTTCCGTTGCGCGCGCAATGATCGACAGCGCGTCGCTCT
>OKEE01000196.1_pt1 | contig 35176 bp, 50 predicted proteins | sample 1611071 | NCBI WGS metagenome assembly OKEE01 (sample SAMN04436708, study PRJEB24849) | human gut metagenome | biome: human gut; feature: NICU; material: stool | host: Homo sapiens | place: USA: Saint Louis, MO | collected 2010-09-07 | reverse complement strand
TACTACGGGCTTATAGCCCGTGAGCAAACCACCCGTTTTACGGGTGGTTCTGATTTTATAGAGTGCTTCGATATCTGGGATATCATAGATAGCCCAAGTTCCGTCACCGATGTGCTTCATAAGTACTCGGATGGGAGCTGTTTGGTTTGTTTTTGTATTGTGAATCGTTACGGTTACTGTGGCGGTATCGCCATCATCTTCAGAGGTAATGTTCTTGATTTCCAAATGGCGTTGTTTAAATAATTCACCTCGTTGGATGCGATCTACCATAGAAAACGTATTGGATGTATCTTCGCTTTCAACATCTGAATCACTACTATTTTGCGATTTGAAACTATCTGGATCCTCTACATATTTACGAATTACATCATCAAGAAGGGCTGGTCCAAATGTTTTTGTTGCTGCCACAGCGGCCTTGCCTAATGGTGAGGATGTATCCACATAGGTGTTGCCCTCGCGGGTAACGATATTTTTAACCAATGATGTTGTATCGATGTGCTCCAATACCGTATCCGCATCTTTGTTTTCAACGGCTTCACGGATAGTTTGGAACGTATAGACTGGTGTATGAGGAATATACCATAAGAAATACCACATAGCGCTCAGTGCAGCTATGATGGCAATAATAATTGCTATTGTTAATGTTTTTGATCTCATAATGTTGCTCCGATGTATATAATACATATATTTTAACACATAAATTTCTCCTTCTCTATAGTTGTCAGCGCTTTAGATTATAGGTATAATAAAATATACTCATTTTATATTCATTATTAAAATGAATGTGTAAGAGAGGAGTTAGAAATGAAAGACAAATTAATACTAAAAGCTCTGGTTTGCAGTGCTTTTATGTGCAGTCTAAGTGTGGGAACGATGGCTGCAGATGTGAGCACCGATGTAAAAGCTGGGGATACTGAACGAAGTAGCTGGATGGACCGTACGGATATCGGTATTGGGTTACAAGGTACTCAGAAAGATTCTTATCATGATTATGCAATGCCTAATAAACAAATGACTGATAATAATCTAAGCTATGATACACGATTCCATTATCATAATCATAATTCTAAGCAGAAAATGAACGCAAAGTATTTTATAGAAACATTGCAACCTATAAAGAAATATGGCAAAAATGTCAAATCTATGGTGTTTGCACAAGGGCGCTTAGATGGTAATGGTGGCGAAAAAGTTTCCACTACTACATATTGGAATGGTTCGGATTCAGATCTTGGAAGAATTGACGGTCAAGGAACTTATATTGATAAAGGTGAAGTAGTAGAACATGATACGCTTGGTGTTGTCGGTACTGCTGGTATTGGCTATCGCCGTCTTAGTACACATGAGCATGCCTACGTCGGTGCCAATGTATTCTATGACTATGCTTTTAAAAATAAATTTTCTCGTGTTAGTACAGGATTAGAATATGTAGCTGGTCTAAATACGATTAGTGTCAATGTATACCATGGACTATCAGAAAAAAAGGTGGGGCCTTATGACATTAACACACCTTTACGTCAAGTACCACGGGCAATAGATTTTCATGATAGCTCTAGTACACCACCTGATGGTATTCATAGAACACCCCGATATTCTTATGAACATGTATTGGATGGCTTTGATATACGGTATACACGAGATTATAAGAATGCCCGTTGGCTATCTAGTTATGTGGAAGGATATCATTGGAAAACAAAAGCACCAGGAGAACATCCAGCAGAGATGTTCTATATTGACCAACATAAGTGGCAATCCATACATGGGCTAAAGGTAGGCGCTAAAATGAATGTGACGCCTCATATCTCTGTAGACTTAGGAATTGGTAAAAGTAATATTAGTTCTGTAGAACCGTATGTATCTGTTATGTATACTTTAGGTAAGTCTAGATATGCGTACTTTGGTGGTAAACATAGTGAAAATGTGATGACTTCGGCACGTTCTAAGATGTTTGATAAGGTTAAACGCAGTGATATGAAGGTTGAGTATTATTGGGAACAAGACTTGCGTGACGGTCCTTGGGATCATTTATAATTAGTATCATATCTGTAGAAATACTATATAATAATTAATTTAATATAGTTATATTTGAATTGGCACCTAAAGTTCCCTTGTAGAATTTTAGGTGCCAATTTTATTTCTGTAATTTGGGGATATAATCTGGAGTATATTGAAGTATACTGAATATAAATGGCTATTATATACGATTTTTGATGTATAATTCTTATTTCTATATATTTTGGAGAAATTCATCAAAAAATTAGAAAAAAGTACTTGCATTATATTAGTGGCTCATGTTAATATATACGAGTAGTCAACGAGAGTTGATACGCGGCCCCGTGGTGTAGCGGTTAACATGTCGCCCTGTCACGGCGAAGATCGTCAGTTCAAATCTGATCGGGGTCGCCATTTTTTTTTACAAAAAACATGCCTCGGTAGCTCAGTCGGTAGAGCAACGGACTGAAAATCCGTGTGTCGACAGTTCGATTCTGTCCTGAGGCACCATTTTTGTATTCCACGCGGTTGTGGTGGAATGGCAGACACGCCATCTTGAGGGGGTGGTGAGCGTACGCTCGTGAGGGTTCAAGTCCCTCCAACCGCACCAAGCTGATTAAATAAGGGCTTACAGGTAATTCTGTAAGCCCTTATTTTTGTTTGACATCATAAAGTCTTGTGGGGTTTGACATCATTTTGACATCAGAATATTTTAGAGATACGTTCCACGATGTCATCTTCCATTTTAGGTGTCACATGTGAGTAGGTATCCATCGTTTCTTGAAATGACGCGTGCCCTAGACGTTCCTGTATGGCTTTCATATTTGCTCCATTTTCGATGAGTAGAGTTGCATGGGTATGTCTTGTACCATGCATAGTAAAAGAGGGGTTACCAATTAAATTGGCATACTTCTTACATAACTTGCTGACTTCATCAGGGCATCGAGGACCGCCTTTTATACCAGGAAATACAAGGTTATTATTAATCCAGTTCATTGTTTTAATTCTACGCTTGTCTATGACAGTTTTATGCTTCATGAGCTCCTGGAGTGTTTCCGTATCAATGGCAATTATACGTTTTGAAGATGTGGTCTTAGTTGTATTGGATATAACTGCCGTAGATCCAATTTTGAGGGCAGTTTGTGAAATAGATATAGTTGATTTCTTAAAATCAATATCCGACCATCGTAAGCCTAATAATTCAGACCGACGCATACCTGTTGCAAATGCTAATTTAAAGAGTGCATGATGTTCTGTGTTCGATATATTCGATAAAAAGTCTTTAACATCATCTGCAGACAACGTCACCATATGTCGAACCTTAACCTGCTTTGGTCGGTCTATGTTTTTCATATAGTTTTTAGGAATGATGTCATCTTTTACCGCCTGCTCTAATATGGATCCTAGAATTGTCATGGTGTAGGATATAGTCCTTGATGACAATCCATCCATTGATTCAAATACATACCGTAATGTATTAGGTTTAATTTCGGCTAACTTTACGCCACCGATTTTATCTCTGATATAGCGATTGATAATTCCTGTATAGCTTTGATATGTGGCAGGGGTTATAGTCTTTTCCTTTAGATTCAACCATATATTAATCCAGGTGTTTAATGAAATAGTATCGTCGAAATTAGCACATGCTTGATTTGTATTTACGTATTTCTCCATAGCTTCTATAGCAGCTTTTTTGGTAGTACCATAAAAGTATTTACGCTTACCATTTATCATTTTAGATACTTGGTAGCGACCATCGGTTCGTTTTTTAGCCATAAAAATAACCTCCTTGGCATAGTTAATAAGCCTTAGAGGTTTTATGGTATAATGTTATTGGAGTAAAAATGAAGTACCTCTAAGGTATGTAGTTTTTAATGGCCCTCACTGCGGTGAGGGCTTATTTTTTTAGGCGTATTTAATTAAATACATTAAACTCAAAAACATAAGATTTTTTGAGTTTAAGTCTGTGGATAACTCAAAAAAAGAAAAAAATTTGAGTTGAGTGGAGTGGATAACTCAAAAAAAGGAGTTTATTTTAAATATATTATGTGGATAACTCAACTTTACATAAATATTAGCATATACTCTGACATCACATAGTGATTATGACTACTTCCAGGAAGATTAAAGTCATCTAATATGCCAGCATCAACTAATGTATTGATAAGATTCCGAGCAGTATTATAGGAAACACCGATTAGTTCTGAAGCTTTAGTTATAGTTAAGATTGGCGTAGCGTAAAATGCCTTAAATAGAGCTCTTAGGTTTTCTTTGTTACCACTTAATTTAGTCAGTTGTTCATTGTGTTTATCTACTAATTCAAGTACTTGTTCAAATTTTTCACGACCAGCTTTAGCAGTCTCAATAACTGCTTCTAAGAAAAATACTAACCAGCCAGATAAGTCATTAAAGTGCCGCACTCTATCGAGTGCCTCATAATATTGAGTGCGATTTTTTTCTAGGTAATTAGAAATATAAAAACAAGGTTTTGAAAGTAATTCGTTACTCAATAGATATAATGGAATTATTAATCTACCAACACGACCATTTCCATCTAAAAATGGATGAATAGTTTCAAATTGATAATGGAGGATAGCTATTTTGATTAAATGAGGAACAAATATATTTTCATTGTGGATAAAGTTTTCTAAATCTCCTAACAATGTATTTAATTCATTTGCAGGAGGAGGAACAAATCGAGCATCTGAGGGCTTACTACCTCCAATCCAATTTTGAGTAGTTCGATAGAGCCCAGGTGTTTTCCGTTCGCCACGCACTCCAAATAATAACTTTTCATGTATTTCTTTTATAAGCCTAGTAGAAATTGGGAACTGATCATGTATGATTCTATTAATACCATGATTCATAGCAATAATATAATTTTTTACTTCTTGTTGATCATCACGTTTTTCTGGAACAAGATCTTCAATATCAATAAAATCTTCTTCAATAGTAGTTTTTGTGCCTTCAATTTTACTAGACTTATTAGCTTCAATTGAAATATGCATTTGAATATAAAGGTCTACATTAGGAATACGTTGAGAATACATTTCTAATTTTCCTAATTCTTGGTTTGCCTTTGCTAATAGTACATTGATTTTAGGACTCATCCAAACCCATTCTTTATTAATAAGGGATGGAATAAATGATTTAAAATCTCCCATGTTTTGGAAATAACCAGATTGAAATTCTTCTACTTTTGTAGTTTCAGTAGGCATTACTGTTTTTACCTCCTTGTTGAAAAGCTGTTGTGATAAATCATAAAAGTATATTTATAAAACATGATGATAGAAATCTATAGTTTCTAGCATTTCATCCGTGAGTTCTTTCCTTCTCACCATATGTTCAATAAGATTAACATGTTGATCTATATGGAAATCATCATTAATGATATGCAGTAATTCATGTCTGATTTCATTACGCATGTCTTCAAAGGACATATTCTTACGAATATAAATATTGTGAACACCTTCATCTTCCCCAGTAGATGAAATAGCTTTCACAGATGGAATATCACATTCAATTATATTTACAATCACACTAACAACCCCTAATAGTATTATTTATTATGTTTTAATTTTAAAAGTTCAATATATTCAACAGCTTTCTCCATATCTTCTTTGGAAATGCCACGTGATGCGGAGAATAATAAACGAGCCTCTGGACGTGTACGTAGCATTTCAGCATACTCAGCTGTTTCAGGGTCTACATAATAACCCTCAGTTTGAGTTGTTGAAGGCTCATCATAACCAATAAGCCAAACAGGACTTACATTTAAAGCCTCTGCAATAATTGCAATTTTATCTTGCTTTGGTTCATATTTACCATTTAACCAGTCAGAAATTGAAGATGAACGAATACCAGTCATTTTAGATAAATCTGCTTGACTTAAATTGCGTTTTTGAAGAATTGAGTTTAAACGTTCTATAAATTGATTTTTCATTTTAAGTTCTCCTAAATGTCTATCGATACAGCTATTATATACGGAAAAGCGAATAAAAGCAAGTATAAACTAAACTTAAACACGGAAAAGCGTTGACATGAGGTAAATACTGGGTTATCATTAAAGCACGGAAAGCCGTACATAGAAACGAGGTGATAGAATGGCTTTTAATTATGACTATCTTAGGATATTCATTAAAGAAAATTATGGGACAATCAATAAGTTTGCAGAGTTTCTAGGCATTGGTACTACTCAAATATACGAACGTCTTGGGAACAGAGTTCCATTTACTCAAAAGGAAATCGATAAGGTGGCAAATGAAAGTAAAGCTGAACCATTACCACCACAAGAAATTTACCGTCTTTTTTTTACAAAGTAAGCACGGAAAACTGTGCAAATTGAGGGGAGGTGAAATCAAATTGAAAACTCCATTACAAACACATATGGAAAATAAGTCAAAAGAAGGAAAGCAAATAAATATTAATAGTGTAAAAGAATACACAGTAAAAATCAAAGTAGATACAACTGAATTAGACTGTGCAATAAAAAAGCTTAAACGACTTAATAAGTTAGTAACAAAAAATAAATTGCCACGTGTAACGATTAGCACACATGGCAATTTAGATGAAAAGAAAATTATTGAGCTTTTAGGCAAGTGCCAATGGAAATAGCAATTACTGATGAAGTATCTAAAAGTAATGAACCAAGTTCTTGGACTGATTGAGATGAAATTAATTTAACATCCTTTAGTAGTAATGAATTTTCATCAAACAATAGATGTCTTTTAGAATTTGGAGCATAATTTTTATTTAATGCTTTTTCTGTACTTTTTAAACATTGATAGAGTAGTTTGGACTGAATATCAGATTCATCACTATATACAGGAAGAGCAGACAATAGACCAGCATTAGTAAGTAATATAAGTCGATTGCCATTTAATTCATCAGTTTCTAAAGAAACAGCAAATGCAATGATTTTCTTATGCATATCCATATAATCACCTCCTTTCAAGGTGATTATAGCAAAAGAATTTATTGTGTCAAAAGGAGATATCTATGAATAGAAATAAACTCTGCGTCACAGTTGATGAAGCTGCTGAATTGGCCAGCGTAGCACCTGCTGTTATTCGGCAGTGGGCGGAAGATTTTGATTTTCCGTCTATGAAAATCGGACAGCGTGGAGGTAAACGCTTAATACATTTAGATTCATTTAATGCCTGGTTAGAGAAACGGTGCCAGGCACGAATTGGAGAATAGAAAGGGATAAACAACAATGATGAAGTTAATTTGGGCATTAAGAGCCATAGCGTTCCTAATGATCATAGGGACGATAGGTTCTATAGAAATTAACAGGATTGATTTCTATACTGCAATCCTGCAAATCTTGCTCGGGTTCGTGTTACTAATATTAAGTAACTACTGGGCAAGAGAAATTCGGTTTTATTCAAGAAAAAAAGTCCGTTAATCGCCTTGGACAGCAAACGGACTTTTGGTAGAGTACTCGGTTAAAGACTCTACCTGTATTTTACAAAATATAGGAGATAAAAACAATGAACAAAACAGTATTAATGACAGCAACAATCGCATCCTTAACAGTAAACGTATTTGCAGCCGATAACAATTTCATCGGTGGCACAAATAACACAGTAACAAACAATGCAAAAAGCGTTGGTGTTGTAGGTTATCAAAACACAGTAGGCGGTAACAACGCAGTAGCGTTTGGTGAAAACAATATCGCCGCCGGTACAAATTCTTTTGCCGGCGGTAATGATAGTAAAGCGTTGGGCCGTGATAGTTTCGCTTACGGAGCACATGCGGAAGCTACTGTTGAATATACAGTAGCCATCGGCAGTCAAGCTCGGACTGCTGCGTATAACACTATTGCTATCGGTAATGGTGCATACGCAAACGGAGAGTCAACAGTAGTATTAGGTAGAACTAATACCGTAAACGCAGAAAATGCTACTGTTATTGGTTCTAATAATGGCGAAGTAAAAAGCGGGCAAGGTGCTGTAGTAGGGTACAATAACCAAGTACTTGATAATGCTAAAGAACAGTTAGCCTTTGGCTCTAACAACAAAACTAAAAATCAAGGGGCTACAGTTGTTGGTTCTCATAGCCAAGCAGTAGCAGTAGATAGTTTAGCTTTAGGTAACAATGCAGTAGCCGATGTGCAAAATTCAGTGGCTTTAGGTACTAATGCTACTACGGGAGAAGTCGTTACTACTGACCATATTTTTATTAATGGCGAACGATATGACTTCGCGGGAGTAGCTGATAGTACTGTATCTGTTGGCGCTACAAATAAAGCGGGCAATAGTGGTGTAACTGATTATAAAAGAACTATAACAAACGTAGCGGCAGGTAGAGTAGATGGCACTTCTACAGACGCAATCAACGGCTCCCAACTTAATGCGGTGATTAATGCTCTTAAATTTACTACTGTTGCAGACGGGGCTAACACTACTGTTAATAGAACACAAAATATTGACGGCGGAAAAGAATTTTCTGTTAGTGTCAACAAAGATTTAACTAATATGAATTCCGTTCAACTTGGTACGATTAATGATCCACAACGTAATTATATTGGCCGAAATGGTAGCCATGTATTTAACGGAGAAGTTAACTCTAATTATGGTTCTAATGGGTTCAAAGTAGAAAACACAGACAATTTAGACAATGCTCAATTCAATATGGATGGTATGGTTGCTGATAGTAACGGAAAGCACATTGAGTTCACAACTCAAAACATTACTGCAGGCCATCAACAAGTTCATAACGTTGCTGATGGTGTGGCAGATACTGATGCAGTTAACATGCGACAACTTAAAGCACAAAGTCAATCAGGTTTAAATGAAATTAATACCACAAATCAACGTTTGAATAAACTAGGAGCCAGCTCTGCAGCATTGGCAGGCTTACATCCATTAGATTTTAATAAGGACGACAAAGCGTCCTACGCTATTAGCTACGGCCATTATAGAAGTAGCAACGCGGTCGCTTTAGGTGCGTTCTATCGTCCTAATGAAAGAACAATGTTTGGTATCGGTATGAGTTTAGGTGCTGAAAAGCAATTTACCGCAAACGTCGCTTTCAAAGTTGGTAAAGGTTCTGATTATGTTCAAGAAGCTAAGGATGCACAAAGCAGAATTAGCAAACTTGAAGCACTCGTAAATCAATTAGTTGAAGAAGTAGAACGTAGCAAACAATCAAAATGATGAATGGTGCAGATTTATATAGTTATTTACAAGATAAACAATTAGAACTCAATAAAGCATTGCGTTTAGCCAAAGATAGAGGAATTGATTTGGCAAATGCTGAGTATGCTTATAAAAAGGCCAAGGCTAAATTTATAGCCTCGGCCAGATTGGAAAAAGTAGCAGTTACATTGATACGTGATCTAGCACAGGGAGATGAATATATTGCTGAGCTTAGGTTAAGAAGAGATACCGCTAAGGTGCTTTATTTAAATGCTCAAGAAGCAATTAATGTATTCAAACTACAGTGCCGATTAGTAGAAGCACAACTAAAAAGAGAGTGGCAAGATGGATGACTGGTACAACCAATTAACTAACATGGAATGCCCAATATGTGGAAAACCAATACATTGTTCAATTGTATGTCATAAAGAAAAGAAGCGTGTATGTGATACATGTTGTAGTGAATGCCAATACTTAATACGATATCAAGGTGAATGGCATTGTGAATTTAATAAATAAAAAACCGCCGTGCTATAACACGGCGGTCATTAAGTAGTTATATGAGAATATAACCATAAATAATCCTATTTATAGTTTACCTCATATATAGAGAAAAGTCTAGTAAAAATGCGGTTTCAACTGCATTTATGGGACTTGATAGATATATTAACAACTCGACATAAGGGGTAAATAAATGCGTAGGAGAACAGTAATAGAATCAAAAAATATCAGAGAGGTTACAGATTCAATTACGGGTAATTCATATCTAGGGAAAATAGGAAAGAAATCTAGAAGTGAAAAACAACATGTAACACCTGAAATGATTCGTAAAAATAATATACGTATTGCTGAAAAGAGGTTGAGGTTATTAATAGACATGAATTTTGTAGAAGATGATTATTATCTAACACTGACATTTCGAGATGATCCTGATGAAACTGAAGCAAAAAATAGGATGACTAAATTTGTTAGGAGATTAAGGGCAAGATTTAAGAAAGAAAATGAGCCTTGTAAATATATTTATATTATGGAACGGCAAGGCAAAATACACTTTCATATGCTACTTAATCAAGGTATTCGATTAAATACTAAAATTCTAAAACAGTTATGGGAATATGGATATACAAAATTAGAACTATATCGAGGAGAAGCTGAAGATGCAATTGGATTAGCTAAGTATTTTATAAAAGAACGAAAAATGGATATACAAGGCAGTCCAACACATGCCTCCAAAAAATGGGTTTCAAGTACGAATTTAGATAAACCAAAGGTAGAAAGTAAAACTATTAAAGCTACGGAGTGGAGAAAAGAAATTAAAGTTCCACAAGGCTATTATTTGGATAAAGATAGCGTATATGAAGGTATCAATAATTATGGATATCCATTTAGAACATATAGATTAATACGTCTTACGAAATGGAGTGAAATATATGCGAAGAGAAAATCGACTGAGACCATGTCCATTCTGCGGGAATAAATCAATCAGAGTGGTAACAGGTATTAAAGTTACAGAAAAGCATCATATGGTGGTATGTGATAAGTGTTCGGCCATTGTATGTTTCGAAGAAGCGACAAAGTATTTAGCTTGTGAAAAATATTGGAATAAACGGATAGATTAGGAGGAAATTATGAATAATGTGCAATTAATGGGAAATTTAGTGCGTGATCCAGAGTTAACTTTTACAAAAAACGGATCACTTGTAGCAAGATTTACTATTGCTGCTAGTAATGAATATGTAGATAAGAGTACAGGTGAAGTAAAAGAACAAACTGCATATGTTAATTGTGTAGCGTGGAAGAAGTTAGGCGAAAATGTAGGTAAGCTAATCAAAGGCAATAGATGTATTGTAAATGGAAGACTACAAACACGATCCTATGAGACTAAAGAGGGTGAAAAAAGATATGTTACTGAAGTAGTAGCAGATTTCATTGGTGATAGCTTATCGAATAAAGATGATGAGACAAGTAATTTCGAAACATTTGGTGATGATGAACAAATTCCCTTTTAAAGGCAGCGCAGAGACACTGCCAGATAAAGAAATAAAACACAAAACAAATGTACGATGTAATGCAAGGAGAAAAGCAGAAAGGTTGATGCGGTAGTGGCAAGACGAAATGAATACAAAAAAGCAAAAACATGTAAACATGCAATTCAATTAACTGAATTTGGAGGTTTATTTGTTAAAAATACATGCGTTAATGAACATAAGCTTATGCTACCATGTCCAAATAAAATGGGGATTGCAGTTAAAAGACCTTATGTTATGGCCAAGTATTGCAGTGGATGTAAATCATATGAAGACAGAAGAAAGACAGAAAAAGACAGAAAAAGACAGAAAAAGAAAGGTTAGGTGAAATATAGCTATGAATGATCCTACAGGTGTGAGATTAAATTGGTTGGCATTATGGGCTTGTGTATATGGTAATGTGACAATTACTAGAGCCTTAAAATGTATGGGCATACGTTCTTGTAAAACGATATCACAAGAAGATATGCAAGACTTAAAACACAATAAATTAAGTCAAAGTATAGGAAATAAGATATGTGAAGATTATAAAACAGGAAACTATACACTTAGGGAGATGGCTAAGAGATACAAAATTTCATATGGTTCAACTTATCGTATTGTAAAAGGAACATATAAGTACGAGAGCGCATGATATGGAATCAAGAGCAGATAAGATGATGCGGTATGCAAATATGTCGGTAATACCAAAAGCGTATATAGCGGATATAGTAACAGAATTAGAAACGAAAGATATACCACATAAGAAAGAAATCATAACACTATTAGCCCAACTATGGGTGATAAGGGCAAGGTAGGTGATAATAATATGGGAATTACACATGTTAAAGCAAAATCGGTTAATTATTGGGTATATGGTGTAGCAATTAGACACGATGGGAAATGTAAAATATATCAGGAAAATGAGATACCAATCAGTGTAAAGGAGTATACGATTTGTAGGGCTACAGATGGTGTAGATGATGCGGATGATTTGATTTATGAAAACGACATCATTGAATATAAAATGCCACACTGTAGTAGACGATTTATAGCTAAAGTATTTTATAACGAACAAGATATGAAATGGTGTGTATCAGTCATTACGAGTGAACAGAAGTGTTATTGGGATTTAGGCTTTATAGTTAATGAAGCAGAAGAACTAAAAATTAAAGGAAATATATTTGATTAGGAGGCAACATGGATAGATACGAATGTGTTAATCGATGTACTGCAGCATTTTTAGAGGGGAATAAACCAAGAAATTTGGATTGGGAAAAAGTAGCAAGATACATTGTTAAAATAGGCCATAATTGTGTTGTATATGCGGGAATTGAAGAAGATTGGGATAATACGGCTGGTATTATATATGACCATGGTGAAGTTATTCATGAAGAGGCGTATACCACTAGTAAATGGGGCACACCGATTATAGTGGTGTATATCGAAGGTCAAAACAAACGAATTGATGCGGACACAGTTTACTATAAAGAAGCTGATGAACATATAAATGATTGGACTGCTGAAAGCATAGCTATATTGGAGGGGAAATAATGAAAATTAAGAGTTTTGCAACATATGGCGTAGGGATGGACATTATATATGAAGATATTTTGAGTACAGGTGCTATAGCAGATCTACGTATAAAGTCAGAAGATGAAAAAAGTCCTGAATTATATGATGCGTGGAAAAGAATGGAAGTTAGAGTATTAGAGTATCTTGGAAAGCTCTGTCAATTAGATACACAATGCATGCTTAATGTTTCTAAAATACAACTAAGATATGCAAGAGAAACGGATGAATTAGAGTCGTTAGTATTTTGTGGTTCTTTAATGGCGCCAGAAGCAGGCATAGGTTTTAAAACAGGTGCGATAAGAGTTAATACTTTATTTGATGTGATGGATACGAAAGACATCGGTATCTTGAGAGAACTAGAGGCAAGGATACGTGGGTATATTAGAGGAGAACGGGCACAAGCAAAATTTGATTTTAGCTTAAAGAACGATGTAGAAGATGACTATGAAGAATAAAAGGAAGTAAATAAACGATGAACAACGTACCATATTTTTTACAACACTTACCTATATGGAAATATAATTTGGAAGATAATAAGCAGGATAAAAACAAGAGAGTAAAAGAACATAAATATGATGCGGTAGATAAACATACAGGGCAGATGGTGGAAAAGGTATGTCAAATATGTGGAAAGAAATATAAAACAGAATATAGATTACGTAATACAACAAAAACCTGTAGTAAATCATGTGGTCAAAAATTAAGAATGGCCAATAAGGTACCTGAAAAATGGGTAGATAAGGCTGTTGAATTAAGACAACAAGGGTTTAAATTAAGTGCTATTGCAGTAGTAGTTAATAAATCTACTAGTACTGTATGGCAATATCTGAAGAAACGAGGTTATTAAAAATGCTCGAACAGGATAAAAATCAATATTGCTGGTGTTTTGATGGTGATGCGGGTGATCCACAAGGAAGTATTGAAGAAGCCATTGATGACTTTTTAAATTACTATGAACATTATTGTTGGGATGAGAAAAATGATGTTGAATATCTAGAACAAGATGTACTTGATGATTACGTAGAAATAGGAAATCCATATTATTATGTTCCAGAAATAGATGGTGAACGTGTAATTTATGATCTTCTTGATAATGACTTACCTGAAGAATTTGCTGAATGTGATTTTGAATATTTTAAAAAGGTAAAGAAAAAACATCTATGTGAATTAAGTAAAGGATTGACAGAAGTATTCAGAAAATGGGAAAAATCACATAAATATGGATATAGAGCATATTTGGTGAAAGAAACAGAACTATATAGAATTGGTGATTATATCGATTCAGAGGGAAATTATAAATAAAAGTACATTGTAAATAACCATCGATATAATAAAGAGAAAACTTATTGATGTATAAAGGATGATATTAAATGACAGAAAGAGATATTCAAGTGGTACTCGGAAAACACCTATTTCGTAATAATATCTGTATACCAAACGTAAGTATGTATTGTCCGGGAAAAACTGAATACGAAGCAGATTTTGTGTATTTTTCTATGGAAACACAATTTCTTACAGAAGTTGAAATTAAAACGAATTTTCAAGATTTTAAGAATGACTTTAAAAAGAAACGATACCATGATTGCAAGAATGTAAAGTACTTGTATTACGCAATGCCTAGTTGCGTTTATAGTGAATATCGTGAAGAAATTAATAATATGCTGGGTGATGCAGGGTTGATATTAATTGATGAAACCGATACAGATAGTTACAGAGGAAATTTATTGAGATTTGGTGGATTTGTAAAACGTGCTAAAGCCAGAGCCGATTGGTATGAACTAAGTCCTACAGGATTAATGCATTATTTAAAAATTGGATGCATGAAATGGGTAAATCGGTAGTGAACTATTAGTAAAAGAAAGTTATATAAAAAGGGGATTAAATAAATGAACGAAAATCAATTTGAACATGTTACAGGGTATGAAGATGCTGATTTACCAGAACGAAAAACAGAATATGCAGCAGGATATGACGTTAAACCTTATGAGACTGGCGTCGTATTACCACATCAAACAAAACTCATTCCTACTGGCATCAAATGCAGATTGAACTATGATGAACATATTCAACTGCATTTAAGATCAAGTGTGGGTATTAATAATGATGTCATGCTAGCGAATGGAACAGGTATTATTGATGCAGATTACTATAACAATGATGATAACGAAGGTCATATTATGATACCTATTAGAAACCTAGGTGATACGCCGTTTGAATATAATAAGAACGAAAGATTGGCGCAATTAATTATTATGCCATATCGTATTACGGCTAAGGATAGAACTACAAAGAAACGTACAGGCGGTTTTGGAAGCACTGGTAATAAATAATGGAGATTAAACATAAGAGAATCATTGATAAAAAAATGATTAAAACAATTAGAACAAACCATTGTGAATACTGTGGCAGATTATGTAATATAGAACCACATCATGTATTTTCTCGTGGTAGTGGTGGTGGAGATATCAGAGAAAATCTAATTCAATTATGCAGTCAATGTCATGTAAATACACATGCAGGAAACATGCCTAACAAAGAAACTTGTTTAAAAATTATAGCTAAAAGAGAACATACTGATGCGGAAACGATATATGTAATAAATCGTAAAGCAATGGGATATGACATATAAAAGGGTGATAATTTATAACGGGAGGTGATGCGGATACATGGACAAAGAAGACGAAAAGAAATATATAAGGAAGGCAATTGAATATTTAAAGCCAATTAAATCCTGTACATTAGAAATACAATCAGCCAAACGGGAATTACAAAGATTAAGGAGTGATATCACTTCGCTAAGTGCAATAGATTATAGTAAAGATCGTGTATCAGGTGGTGGTATTAAAGAGGGGTTAGAGTCCAGTATAGCTAAGATGTTAGAAAGTGAATCCAAATGCCTTGAGAAAACAAATGCATTGATTCAGCTACGCGAAGATGCAAGAAAACATATTGAGTGCTTACGATGTGTTGAGGGGAAGATTGCATTGATGCAAGAATATGTTAATGGTATGTCATTTAAAGGTGTGGTATCATTTATAGGGTATAGTAAAACACAGGTACAGTCATATAAAAAGGAAGCATTAATTGAATTAGGTCAAGAATTGACCCAAATAGTACCAAACTGACCCAAATAGTACCAAACTGGTATTTCGATATGTGATATTATATATATGTGAAAATTGCCACTGAGCAATCATTCACCAAATCACTCAAAACAAAATATTAGGCTCGTGTAACCATTCAGTTATACGGGCCTTTTGTTTTGTACATATGATATACCACCACCCCCTGGTGCCTATTGAATACACACAACTCACCAATCAATGATTCATGTTTGACCTCTTTGAATATATAACTACACAACCTTAAGATACACTTATACCTTGTGAGTTGTGTGTATTGAGTAGACAATGAAAGGATGTGAACGGTATGCCTAATGTGATATGTCATAAGACTGCATGCTTAGATAATCATCATGGAATGTGTGGTGCTAACAAAATAGTAATAAAAGCTAATGGTTATTGCCGTTCATGTTCGCATGCACACCATATGATGAGACATGTGGATAGGGATGAGGCACGGCACCGTCATGAAGATGAGCGCCGCCTGTCTCATCGTAAAAATAAAAAATAAATTTTAAATATTGAATGTATTATTTTAAATTTGGATATTTTTTTATGGGTCCTTCTGGCCAATGTTGATGCCTTGCGGTGGCCGAGACCCCAAAAATTGCCTAGATTTTAAATTTTTTATGTTCTTGCTAGTGATACAGGTAATGAAAGGAGGCTGATTGATAAGTGAAAATTACAGATGATTTGAAAACAGCAACGGCCTCGCAGTCGAACCTGGCAAAAGCACTTGGACTCTCGCGTCAACGTGTTTCGCAACTGCTCCAAGAAGGGGTTTTAGCGACGGATGAAAAAAATCAAATTTTGGTTATCAAATCCGTTATCAATTATGTCAAATATAAAGGGCAATCCTCTGCCGAAGAGGTGAGCAGTTCAGATGATGCGGTATTCGAGGTTGAAAAGGCCAAGAATGAACGCGCGAAACGCAAGATTGCTGAGTTGAAGTTGGCCAAAATGAACGGCGAAGTGTACTCGGCAGATACTGTAGAACAGGTAATGACAGAAATGCTTGTGAATTTGCGTACACAATTGTTAGGATTGCCAACTAAATTGGCGCCACAATTACAGAATGTGACAAAAGAGGAAGCATACAACCTGTTAACGCAAGAAATTGAGGATAAATTATCGGAATTAAGTGAATATACGCCGTCATTATTCATGGATAGCGATGAATTAGACGATGATAACGCGCCAAATTAGGCGCTTTTTTAATGCAAAAAAGGAGGTGATAGCATGAAAACGGCAAAAGAATTGTGGCAATATGTCTCTAAAATGGGCCTAAAACCACTACCAAAAACTAGTGTTAGCCAATGGGCTGATGATTATCGCATGCTATCACAGGGCCTTTCTGCTGAACCAGGGCGATGGAAGACGAGTAGAGCACCATATCAAAAGGATATTATGGATGCTTTTACACAACCTGGTATCAATCGGGTAGTGGTTAAGAGCGCGTCACAGGTCGGGAAGTCAGATATCATGAATAATGTGTTAGGACGATACGCTCATCTTGACCCATGTGCAGTCATGATGATTCAACCAACTATCGAATTGGCTCAAGATTATTCAAAGTCTCGTATCTCACCGATGATCCGTGATACGAAAGTATTATCACAGGTATTTTATGAGACTAAATCCGAGGACGGTGCAAAGACACGAGACGGAAAGAACACAATCTTATCTAAACTCTTCCCTGGTGGTCGTCTTATCATGTGTGGTGCGAACAGTCCGGCCGGATTGGCATCACGTCCTGTGCGTGTGCTACTTGCTGACGAAGTAGACAGATTCCCAGATAGTGCCGGAACAGAAGGTGACCCAGTAGATCTTGCTGCTAAACGTATGACAACCTTCTGGAATAGGGTCATGGGGTTATTCTCTACACCAACAAATGAAGGTAGCTCACGAATCGATGTAGAGTATCAAACAGGAACACAAGAAGAGTGGCAACATGAGTGTCCTAATTGTGGTGAGTATCATTTGATACGACATACTGAGATGGAATGTGAGACAGAGGAACATAAGGACGCTAAAGGTCGGAAGATTGTAGTAGTCAGTGATGTGAAATGGCGGTGTCCGGATTGTGGATCTACATTCTCTGAAGACGAAATGCGGAAAGTTCCACAAAAGTATATATCGAAAAACCCGGCTGCGTTGCATAATGGCATACGCAGTTTTTTTGTAAACGGATTTACTTCACCTTGGCTAACCTGGAATGACATCATGAGGGAATGGCTAGAGGCTAAAGGAGACCCTACCCGTGAAAAGGTAGTCATGAATACGCGTTTTGGTGAATCCTATGCACAACAGGGTGCATTTGAAGACTATCAACAATTCATTAGGCGCCGTGAGAAATATGGTGCAGACCTTCCGGACGGTGTGTTACTGCTAACTGGTGCTGTCGATACACAAGACAATCGGTTAGAGTATGAAATCACCGGTTGGGGATATGGCGAAGAATGTTGGGGTATCTGTAAGGGCGTTATCCTTGGGGAACCTGACAATAAAGCAACATGGGATGCACTTGATGCGGTGCTTGATAAGGTATACCGATTTAAGAGCGGCACAGGTCTTAAAGTGGCACGTGCTTTCATTGACTCCGGCGGTCACTACACATCAAAAGTCTATGAATACTGTGAGAAGAATTTCAGTAAGCAACGATTTGCCATCAAAGGTACGGCCGGAACACCGGGTATACCGTTAAATTATAAAATCGGTAAAGCTTCAGGGAGCAAGATTCCGCTTGTCATGCTAGGGGTAGACGATGGGAAACAACAGGTAATGAACCGATTGGCCATCGATGAACCTGGTGCTAAGTACTTTCATTTCCCATTGGATGAAGAATTCCTAGGAACTAGAGGGTATGATGAGCTGTATTTCAAAGGGATTATTTCGGAACATAAAAAGAAAGTAAAACGTAAGGGCGTTATCCATGAAATATGGGAACCAACTGCAGGGGTTCGTAATGAACCTTTGGACTTACGTGTCTATAACCTAGCCTGTATGAATTCTATCCATCCTGATTGGGATAGATTGGCGGAAATAGTCAAAGGTGGAGGCCATTCCACTACAACAGTAACTACTCCACGAAAGAAACAAATGCGGAAACGTATTCGTAGAGCTAGTAAAGCAGCAGATATTTAGGAGGATGTATGGCAACAAGTTATTCAAGTAAGCCAAGGCTCATTGACGTACGGTTAGAGTGGTATGTCAAAGCTGAGGAAGCAATATTGACTGGCCAAAGCTATACAATCGGAAATCGGACTCTTACAAGGGCAAATTTAGCCGAAGTAAGAAAAATGATTGATGATTTAGTGGCAAGAGGCGCCAAATTACCAGGAATGGACACCGATAATGGGCGTGGAAACCGGTCAAAACGGGTAGTTTTTAGGGATTAGGAGGCTAAAATGGCGAGAAAAAACAAGAAATTTAGCGCTAAAATAGGCACTCCAAGGGCTAAAAATAGCGGATATAGTGAGGGTGGAGCCTCTCACAATAACAAGTCTTTGAAGGGATATAACCCTAGAAAACTGGGATATAAGGCTGATATTGGTGCAAATCTATCAACTTTACGTGATAGATCCGCGGATTTAGCCATCAATACACCAGTCGGCACGGCTGCAATCAATACAAGCACCACGCATACAGTTGGCGCAGGCCTCAACGTGTTCCCTAGACCTAAGTTTCAAATTTTGGGAATCAGTGCAGAGGAGGCTAGAGCATGGGCTCGTAAGGTTCGCGCTGAGTTTGACTTATGGGCTGAATCTAAAGACTGCGATATTTACCGCAAGAACAATTTATATGATATGCAAAGCATAGCATACCAAGGATATCTCACAGATGGTGATAGTTTCGCAGTGTTCAGACGTAAGCCAACTACACCAGATATGCCATATACGTTGCGCCTTCAATTGATTGAAGGTAATCGAGTAAGTAATCCGCTTACTGATTCCACGTATGTTACAGGCGACCCAACTGGTGTTGAAGCGCTTAATCAAGATAATGGGAACCGCATATTGAATGGTGTGGAAATTGATACTGACGGTGCAATTGTAGCCTACTGGGTATCCAATCAAGTACCTGGTGAACCAATTACAAGCATGTTAACGACATGGGCAAGAGTCGAAGCGTACGGCAAACGTACAAGTATTCCTAATGTTCTTCAAATTAGTAATGATACTAGACCTGAGCAGTATAGAGGGGTGCCTTATTTAGCTCCAGTCATTGAAACATTGAAGCAAGTGTATCGTTACACAAACGCAGAGCTTACCTCTGCCATTATTAAATCGTACTTTGCATTATTTTTTACGGAAGCCGTGACTAACTCCGGTTCGTTAAATGATATGTTGGCCGACAATGGTGTTGATGATCCGACGGAACCAGTAGTCGATGTATCAGAATACAATTTAGGGCCTGGTACATTAAACGCTTTACCGAAAGGCGTGGATGTTAAGAGCGTGGATGCATCCAATGCTCAATCTACTTTTGAAGTATTTAGTACTCAGCTTATCAAACAAGTAGGTGCTGCACTCAATCAGCCTTACGAAGTATTGATGAAGAACTTCAATTCCTCGTATTCTGCAAGCCGTGCAGCAATGTTACAAGCTTGGGAAGAATATAAACTACGGCGCAAGTGGTTCGCTCGTGACTTCTGCCAACCAATCTATGAAGTGTGGTTAATGGAAGCCGTAGCGAATGGCCGAATTGAAGCGCCTGGTTTCTTTAATGATCCATTGATTCGAAAAGCATGGTGCAATGCTGATTGGTTTGGACCAACGATGTCTATTCTTGACCCTGTTAAGGATATGAATGGTAGTACACTTCGTGTTCAGAATGGAGTTTCCACTCGTGAACGTGAAGCGGCCGAAATGACAGGGACAGATCTTGAAGAAAACATTGCTCAACTTGCTTTTGAAAAGCAACTCATGGAGAAATATGGCATGGGGCTAGCTGATGCGGTTAATCCTTCCGTTGGCTCTAAATCTGAAGCGAAAGGAGGTGAAGAGGATGAATAAATTTTGGTCTGTTAAGAATTTTATAAATCAAGATGGTACCGGTCAATCTGAATTGATTTTGTATGGTGATATTTCTGATACCTCTTGGTGGGGTGATGAAATTACACCACGTGAATTTGCAAGTGACTTGGATAGTTGTAATGGTAATGACCTAACAATGCGCATCAACTCTGGTGGTGGTGACGTGTTCGCAGCGCAAGCCATTCATAATATGATTAAGACTTACACAGGTAACGTAACAGCACACATTGATGGCTTATGCGCAAGCGCAGCTACGATTATTGCGTGCGCTGCCGATAAGGTAATTATGCCAAGTAATGCATTGTACATGATTCACAATCCATCTGTATATTTAGGCGATAGTTTTGATGCGGACGGCTTAACCAAAATGGCAAATTATTTGGCAAGTGTTAAACAAACAATTGCAAACGTTTATTTGGGCCGTAGCGACGTTTTGACATCTGAACAGGTAAATACACTTATGGATGACGAAACGTGGCTCACAGCGGACGAGGCAAAGTCCTACGGCCTAATTGATGAAGTAGATACAGCGATTACGGACAAAGCTGTTATGAACAACGGAATGGTTATCGTAAATAAAGTGTCTTGCAAATACTCGGCCAAGAATGAAGCTAAAATCAAACAATTTTTAACAAGTAAGGAGAAACCTATGACTGAAAACCAATTCATGGCAAGCTTAAAAGGTTTGCTCGGTATTTCTACAAATGAACCTGCAGAAAACGCAGCAGTAACAGCAGAACGTGAACGCGTTGAAGCATTAAATGCGTTAAAAGGTGACAATGAAGTCATCAATCGTTTAGTTGATGTGGCTGTTGCAGAAGGTAAAACAGTAGATGAAGTAACACCTTTCATCTCTGCCGTATCTGATATTCCTACAACTGATAACAAAGTAGTCGACCAAATTCGACAATTAGTTATTGATCAAATGGAATCCGGTGCGGATAAAGTGGCACCTCAAGGTGCATCTACACCAGAAACCAACGATGCAGTAGCAAAAGCTAGTGCAATTGATGAAGTCGTAGCATTTGTGAATGCTAAGAAAGGCGGTAAATAATGGCATATTTCGAACAAGTAAATGGTGTCGCAGCTGATTACCTATTAGGTGGTGGCGGTGTACCGGTATTAACTCAAAATGTAAAAGTAGCAGCGGGCGATTATAAACGTGGCCAAGTGCTTGAAAATAATGCTGGTACATTCCAAAAAATCGCAAGTGGTAAGCCAGCTGGCATCGTAGTATCTGATACTACTGCAACTACTGACCATAATGTATTGACTGTATACATTTCCGGTCGCTTTAATCGTGAAGTATTGGTAGTTGACCAAGCTTATAAAATTAATGATCATGAAGCGGACTTCAAGGACGCTCACTTATTCTTAACTAGCATTAAATAGGGGGAACTATATAATGGCAATTGATTTCAAAGATACATTTTCCTTGATGCAAGCTGTGGAACGAATGAAAGCTCCAGCAAGTTTCTTGCTTGATACTTTCTTCCCACAAGTTCCAGCAGTTGCAACTTCTAAAAAAATCACAGTAGAAACTCGTAAACGTGGTCGTACATTAGCACCTTTCGTATCTCGTGGTGCATCTGGCGTTAATGTTAAACGTGCCGGCTCTAAAATTGCTTTATATGAAGCGCCTATGATGGGGCCTAGTACAGTTATTGACCCAGATCAACTTGACCAACGTGCATTTGCAGAAAATATTGTGTCTACAATGACACCTGCGCAACGTTCTTCTCAAATGCAAGCCGAAGATTTGTCCTACTTGCAAGGCACAATCATTAATCGTAAAAACAAAATGGCGGCAGAGCTACTTACTACAGGTAAGTGCAAAATTGAAGGTTATGCGGATGATGGTACAACTGTTTTAACTGATGAAATTGATTTCGAATTTGAACAAGATATTACACCAACTACTGCATGGGACCAAGCTGGTGCTGATATTTATAACGATTTGAAATTGGCATCTGAAAAAATTCAAGAAAACGCAGGTATCGTACCAACTGTGTTGGTCGTCGGTAAAAATGTTGAAAAATACATTCTTGATAATACGTCTATCAATAAGTGGTTAGCTATTCCTAATCGTGAAAACATTTCTATGTTCAGCTTTGCGCCTGAATATTTGTCTCCACAAGTTAGATATGTTGGCCGTATCATGTCCTTGAACATTGATGTGTACGCATATCTTGAAACATATCAAGATGATGAAGGTAAAGTAAAGCCATTTATCGGCGATGATGCAGCTGTATTAGGTGTTCCTGGTCGTGGCCGTCAACAACACGCGGCAGTAACGTTACTTAACGATGACAACCAATTTACAACATATGCAGGTATTTATGTGCCTAATTACTATGCTAATAAGGGCACACAAGAATTAACGTTGACTGTGTATTCTCGTTGCGTATTGATTCCTGAAACTATCGACGATTGGGCTACGATTAAAACTAAATAGGGGGTAACCTACTTATGAAAATCAGAGTATTAAAGGGTTATTTAGCACATGAAGGCGAGATGTATGGCAAAGGCGAAGTAGTCGACATCAAAAAGAAAGCGATTGCGTTATCCTTGCTTGAATCTGATAAGTTTGAATCTGCTGAAGATGATCCTGTTGAAGTACCGGAACCATTGGAAGTCGTTCCAGATGAACCGGAAGAAGAAATGGAATTACCTGAAGTTGATGCGGAAGTTACGGTGAAAAAATAATGCGATTTAGAGATTACCTAGAAAGCGATATTGACGATGTATTCCTTAATGAAGACGAATTCGCCGAAGGGCATAATCTAAATGGCACAGTAGCTAAAGCGGTTGTCCAATCGCCAACGGCGAGGGAGTCATTCCTATCGAATGGCTCTCACGTATCAAATGACGGATTGCACGGGGTGTCTGTATTTGTGCATTGCAAATTAAAGGACATCCCTGAAATTCCATCACAGGGGAACGTATTCCGATTAGATGGTGATGTGTACATCGTTCAAAGTGCAACGGAAGAAGATGGACTTGTGTCTATCGAACTCAGAGCAGAAGCTAGAGGCGGTGTTGACGGATGGTTGAGCTAGAACTTGATACAAGTGCACTTGAAGCAATTGAAAAAGCACTGGAAAGGCTGAAAAAAGATAGAGTTCGACGTATCTACAGAGACGCCTCAAAACGTGCGATAACAACTGCGAGAAAAGTAGGTATAAAAGCACTAGGCAAAATCTATGTATTCAAAGGTGTATCGGTCTTAAAAGCCAGTATACCTATCAATAAATTGAATGATGGCGCAGAAATGCGTATCAAAGGTGGATATACTAGCGCTCAAAAGTACTTCAAAATTAAATCACTTAAGCGAAAAGGTGTGTTTGTATCGATTAAAAAAGGTATAGAAACAAATGTGCCAAATGGTTTTGTTAGTAAATCCGGTATCTTCATGAAACGCCAAGGCAAGGACCGATACCCATTAAAGGGGATATATGGACCAGCCTTACCGCAAATGTTTGGTAATGAAACTGTTATGAATGCCATGCAAAAAGAAGGCATGGAAATGTATGAAAAGCGCCTATATCACGAATTAGAGCGCGCGTTAGGAGGTAACTAATGACACCATTAGACGTATCAGACGGCATTGCTGCCTATCTCATGGATGAGTTGCGCAAGCTAAATGAAACCAGTGATGTTACCACGAGCCCTATTCGAGTATGGAGCGGGTTCTTACCAAGAGTGGATAAGAATGAAGATAAGCGTAAGTTATGCCCGGCCGTAGTAGTGCATCCGTACTCTGTTAGTGATGCAGATAGTTCGACGGTAGGGATTACTGTATTGGTAACTACTTATGATGAAGCCTTAACTAAAGGCCATGTCGGACTATATCACCTCTTAGAGATAGTGCGTGAGCGGTTACTATCTGATAATCCGGTAGCACTTAAATATGAAATTAAGGAGAATACCATTAATACAACAATTCCTGATGATCAACCGTATCCTCAATGGATTGGATATCTTGAATTTGAAGTATATATTCCAGTTATTCGTAGGAATCTAAATAAGATATTTACGGATAATAAAGTAATTGAATAGGAGACAACGATGAACCCTGTTGTATATGTTGGGCCTTCGTTCCGCAGTAGCCGGCTAAACCAATTCATGGTATTTAGCGACGGTGCGCCACTGCCGGAATCGGAAGACCCTATTTTTATGCATTTATTCGTGCCTTTAGATGAACTCAATCAAGCAATGATTGATGTGAGAACACAAGGCACACAATTAAATGTATTCTATGTTAACGCATTGAAGAATTATAAAGGAGTGAAGTAAATGGCCTTTTATCATGGCGTCAAAACAAGTGAGCAAGCTACCTCTGTAATTGCTCCTGTCCAAACTACTGCCGGCCTTCCAATTGTGTTCGGTACTGCACCAGTGCACCTTACAGAAGACCCTAGCGCAGTAGTTAATAAGCCAATCATTTGTTATAGCTGGGAAGAAGCTGTTCAACAACTTGGCTATTCTGAAGATTGGACACATTTTACATTGTGTGAAGCAATGTATGCGCAATTCAAATTGTATGGCGTAGCTCCAATCGTATTTGTTAACGTATTGGATCCTGCTAAACATAAGAAATCCACTACAACAACTGCCACATTGACAGAAAAGAAATGCATTGTAAAAGCAGCAGTATTGCTTAATACATTGCAAGTGTCTAGTGGTGGTCAAACAGGTGTGGCCAACACAGATTACACGGCAGCATTTGATGATAAGAATCAGTTGATCATCTCTGTTATCAAAGGTGGTAAATTCGATTCCGCAACTACATTGGACCTCACATACGATGAACTCGATGTAGAAAACTTCGATTATAAGAACGTAATCGGCGGTGTGGATAGCAATGAAAAGGCAACAGGATTTGAATTGATTGATACAATCTATCATCATTTCGGTATTGTACCTGGTCTTATTGCTGCACCTGGATTTTCTCAAAATCCTACAGTTGCTTCTGTAATGAAAGCAAAATCTCGTGTTATTAACAACTTATTTGGCGCTACAACATTAGTTGATATCGATACTACACAAGTTGTTAAGTATACAGATGCTTACGAATGGAAGAAAGGGAATAGCTATACCGGTGAATCTGAAGTCGTATGTTGGCCAATGGTTCGCAATGGCGATTACATGTTCCATATGTCTACACACATTATGGGCATTATTGGCAAATGCGATGCATCCAATAGCGATATTCCTACGTTATCCCCTTCCAATAAGTCTATGAACATTACAGGCTTGTGCTTAGCTAATGGTAAGGAAGTAATACTTACGCATTCCCAAGCCAACTTATTGAACTCTCAAGGTATTATGACAGCCGTTAATATCAATGGTTGGGTATCTTGGGGCAACTACACAGGTGCATATCCTGGCACAACTGATGTTAAGGATACATTCATTTGTGTACGCCGTTTCAATGATTGGGATGACCAAACATTCATCTTAACGTATTGGCAAAAAGTAGATATGCCTATCTTGCCACGTAATATCAAGACAATTCTTGATAGTGAAACTATCCGTCTTAACGGCCTTACTTCTCGTGGCTTTATCTTGGGTGGTCGTATTGAATTTAAAGAAGCAGAAAACCCTACAACAGACTTGTTGAATGGTATTATTCGCTTCCACAAATACCGTACACCTCCAATTCCAGCGCAAGAAATTGAAAGCATTTCTGAATACGATGTTTCCTATTTCAAAACGTTATTTCAAACAGTATAGAAAGGGGTAATTAATCATGGCATCTATCAATCAAGTGCCGGAAGTACTTAATGACTTCCGTGTATACGAAGAAGGCTCTGACAACTGTTTAGGTGTTGCCAAAGTAGAATTACCTAGTGAATCTGTAATGACTCAAACTGTCAAAGGTGTGGGTATTGCAGGTGAAGTAGAAGCGCCAGTTATTGGCCACTACTCCTCTATGGAAACTAAACTTACTTGGAACACTCCAACAGAAACTACACACCGCCTTACAGGTGGTCGTGGCGTACGTTTAGAAGTACGTGGTGCTATCCAATGTTGGGATAGTGGCAAAGATAAATATGTAATCGTGCCTACACGTGCCGTTATTCGTGGCCGTGCTAAATCTAAAGAAAATGGCACATATGAATCTGGCAATACTATTGATGCAACGAACACAATTGAAACTACATACTTGAAACTTGAACAAGATGGCAAGGTAGTTCGTGAAATCGATAAATACGCTTATAAAGATTCTATTTCTGATGGCACTGACTTCCTTGGCGATGTTCGTGCTGCACTCGGTATTTAGTCTGTAGAAAGGACGATCACTAATGAGTAAACATAACACTATGAACGAAACACACGAACAAACTGGTATTGAATTAGTAAAAGCTGGTCATTCCTTACAATTTGAAGGAATCAGCGGTTATACATTAATTAAATGCGAGAAGTCCGCTAAGAATGAAGATAGAACTATTACAGTTCCAGCATTATCCATGACGTACCAAGCACATGTAGCAGCTGCTGCATGCGGATGTAAAGTAGATGATATTTATAGCCTTCCGGCTGCCGATTTCACTAGAGTGTGCCTAGAGGTACAGAATTTTTTGCTCAATTCCGAAAAATAACAGACCTAGAACGGTATTTCACCGAGTGTGCGATTACGTGTAGTAAATACACTAGCACACCGATGGACTACTTCATTCGAGAGCTAGACGTGGATGAGTTCATAGTCCACGTTAAGCTCATTAGTGATGGTATCGAGCGCGAGAATAAAGCAATGAAAGGGAGAAAATAATGGCCAATAAAGTCTTAGAAATGGCGATTGCCATTAAAGGTAAACTCGATGGCGGGTTATCCTCCTCCGTATCAAAAGCATCTCAGGAACTCAACAAATTATCTAATGCAATCAAAGACCAACAGGCGCAGTATAGAAAATTACAAGCTATATCGCAAAAGACTGGTAATGCTAGTGACAGGAATGCAGCAATTGCAGCTGAGCAAAAGCTAAATTCGATGTTGCAACGGCAAGCCCAGTTGCGGTCTAATATCGCAAGTCAGACAGCGCATCAAAATGCAATCAGTAAAATGGGTGGTGCAAGTCCTTTAGCAGGTGCTGCATCAGCTGCGCAAGGTGCTAGTGCTGCGGTAAGTGGCATTACAGGTAAGCTTGCAAGTTTTGCTATGGTTGCCGCCGGTGGGTTTGGTATTGGTGCCATTATAGATAATGTAGTTAATGCCGGTGAAGCACTCTATCAATTGTCCAATAAACTACATATGACAACTGCTGAAACATCGCAATTTAAGAAGATTATGACGTTAAGTGGTGTCGATGTAGAAGCGGCGGCTAAGTCATTCGCTAAAATGGATAAGACTTTAGCCGGTGGCGGTAAAAGTGCAGAAGCATTGCAAGGATACCTCAGTCAATTTGGTGTATCCTTGACCGATGCCAATGGTAAATTATTGCCTATGAATCAACAGTTGGATGCAATGGCTAAAGGGTACCAAAATGCAGTAGCACAAGGGCGTGGCCAAGAATTCATGCTTGAAACATTAGGTGCTAAAGGCATGGAGCTTACTAAAGTTTTTGAAAATTACGCAGATGCACAAGCAGCCGCGTCACAAATTAAAGGTGTTGGTATAGATCCTAAATCACTCCATGAAATATGGTTACAAATGAACATCTTGAAAGCAGAAGCTACGCAAGTTGCATTAGGTTTGGCACAGGCATTTATACCAATTGCTCAGCAAATATTACCGGCACTGATACCGGTATTACAAGCCGTTGTAACGTTCATGAAGGATAATAAGGAAGCTATTGCCGCCGTAGTCACTAATGGCTTGAAATTGGCATTACTATATGGCACGGCTACTAAGTTAGCATCAGGTATTACTACAATTACCACGGCATTTAAAGGTGTAGAAACGGCAATGGGTGCGTTTAAAGCAGCGGGTGCATTAATAGGTGGGCCTTGGGTAATTGCTATTATGGCGATTATTGCAGTGATATACCTATTAGTAACCAACTGGGATACTATCTGTGCCACATTAACATCTGTTTGGGATAGTGTATGTTCCGGATTGAGTTCAATATGGGACAGCGTGTGTTCTGCTTTAAGTTCGGCATGGAGCGCCATTATATCCGGTATTATGGCTGTAATTAATGGGTTCTTATCATTAGGGCTTAGCGTATTTAATGCATTAAAAGCGGCAATAATTGCCTATGTAAATCTATGGTTAAACTTACCAACATATATTGGTATGGCCGTAGGGTTCATAATAGGCATTATTTTACGATTGCCAGAGATTGCGGTACAAGTTGGTACTGCTGTTATATCTGCCGTCGTATCATTCGCTACAGAATGTTATAACTTCGCAGTCACTACCTTTAGTGCTATGGTCGATGATATTTATAACTTCTTAATTAACTTACCTATGTACATGATCACTTTGGGTGCTGAGTTTGTAGCGGCGGTTATTTCGTTTGCCTCTGAGGCATATGCTACGGCCACATCATGGATTAATAGTTTGGTTAACGATGTTATTAATTTCATCATGAATCTACCTAGTGCATGCGCTGATGCGGGAGCAGGTTTCGTAGCTGCCGCAGGACAATGGGCAAGTGATGCCTATAACGCTGTATTGGATTGGATTAAACAAATTCCTAGCGCCGTATCTAATGCAATTTCAGGCGCATGGGATAGTATCAAGGCTCAATTTAGTGGCGGTTTTACTGTGGGTGTTCAAGCTGCAGGCGGTAATGCATATGCTAATGGTGGTGTTATTACATCTCCGGAAGTCGCATTGATTGGTGAAGCAGGGTATCCTGAAGTAATTGTTCCTATTGATGGTAGTGCTAATGCGATGAATCTATGGCAAACGGCCGGACGGATGTTAGGTGTGAGTGGTGCACAGTCTGCTGTAGCACCTACAGTATCATTAGCACCTAGTGTGCCTGTGACATCCTCATCTAGTAATAGTGGAGCACCTGTACAAATTACATTCGCACCAGTTATTAATGCTGGTAATGGTTCAACTGATGATATTATGTCAGCATTGGATGCTAAAATGCGTGAATTTGAGCAAATGATGCGTAGCTATACCGCCGGACAACGGAGGTTAAGTTATGACTAGTTATACAACAATACAAGGGGATATGTGGGATTTAATCGCCTATAAGGTATATGGCAATGAACGATATATCAATTTATTGTTAGAAGCCAATCAAAAGCACCGTAATACGGCGATATTTTCCGCTGGTGTTGTGTTAACATGCCCAGATGTTCCTGCTGATTCTTTACCTGAATTCTTACCACCATGGAGGCGATAGTACATGAGCTTACAAAAGAGCCTAGCTAAGGTCCAGAAATGGAAGAAAGATTTAACACCACAAACGAAGTTAGCACGGCGGGCATGGTGTACGATTGGGTACCAACATTGGGGAAGTAAGGAGTCAAAGGACATCACAGACGATATTAGTAAGTACCTTCTTGATGTAACTTTCACAGATAACCTTTCAGGGACTGTAGATGATGTGGCCATCTCATTAGAGGATAGGGGCCGTCTATGGGTCGGTGATTGGTATCCTGTGAAAGGATCATTACTAGAAGTCGCTATTAATACCGTAGCATGGGAGAAATTAGGGGATGAACAATTTACATTACCAATCGGCAAATTTGAAATTGATGAATTCGAGGGAAGTAGCCTTCCTGATGTAGTCAAAATCAAAGGTGTCGCTATTATCGGTAGTACTGACTTACGGGAGAAAAAGAAAGACAAATCGTGGAAAGCCACAACGCTTAAGGCGATTGCTACTGAAAAGGCAAAAGATAATAAATTAAAGCTAGTATGGGATGCGGACTTTGACCCACCGTTAAAAGATGCATCACAAAGTGCTGAATCAGACCTCGCATTTTTGCAGAAGCTATGCAATGATGCGGGGTTTTCTCTTAAGGTATCCACTGAACAGTTGATTATATTCGATGATTACAAATACGAAAATGTGAAGCCTAAAGTTATAATTCGTAGACCAGGTGGCCAATATCATCCTTTACAGACTAAAGAGGGCGAACAACCACCTTTGATTATTACCAGGGCCATATCTTATTCGTACAAAAGTAAAACTCGTGAGGTATATCGAGCATGTCATGTGAAATACACCAATAAAGATAAGAAAACTGTGATTGAGGATACGTTTGAAGATCCTGACCGTAAGGGCCATACGTACCTTGCCGTATTAGAGGTCAATGAACAGGTAAAAGATAAAGCTGAGGCGAAACGATTGGCTAAGAAGAAACTTAGAGAAGCCAATAAGGAAGCCGACACAATGTCTTTTAGTTTCCATGGTAACCCTCTTATTATGGCATCGGTTACAGTTAAGCTAGAAGGATTTGGTGTGTTCGATGGTAATTATTTAATTACTAAAGCAACTCACACATTAGGAGCCAATTATTCAACGTCGATTGATGTAAGGAGGTGTTTAAATGGCTACTGATATATTATCCACATTAGCAGATATGATATTTATTGGAAATGTTTCAAGTACAATTCCTGAAGAAGGTAAAGCCGTTGTTACACGCCTCGATAGAGAAGGTGTTGTAACGGCGCCACTATCTGTCATTAATCGAGGAGCAGCACATGATAAGGACTATTGGATGCCGGCAATTGATGACCAGGTATTGTGCGTTATGTTGCCTAATCGGTCCGGTCGTGGCTTTTCTGATGGGTTTATCATTGGCACATTCTTTAGTACCGCGGATCCAACTCCAGGTGGCGCTGATAATGGGAAACGTGTGCTCACTGTTCCTGGAGATATGACACTTAATGTTGGTGGTACGCTATCTATCAATTCAAGTGGTGGCGATGTAGTGGTCAATGGTATTTCCTTAGTCCATCACGTACATGGTGGTGTAGAGTCTGGCGGTTCTACAACATCGGGACCAGTATAGGAGGTATAGATGTATATCGGTTATTTAGCGGATATAGTATTCTATACCGCATTAGACAATGTTCTTACTGTATCAGATGTAACACGTTCAGGTAGTGCTAGATGGGAAAAGCATAATTTAATGCTAGAAAAACCTGTAAAACAGTTTAGTGGGCCAGACGTAGAACAAATTACATGTAAGATTCTTATTTCTTCATCACTTGGACAATCTCCGGATAGTACTGTTAAGAAGTTGCGAAAATATCGCGACACAGGGGCTGTATTACCTTTTATCATTGGTGGTAAACCTGTTAGTCAAAACTACTTTGTAATCATGTCTATGAGCGAAGATAGCCTATTTACGGATGCCTATGGCAAGACGCAATCTATTGAAGTATCACTAACTCTTGAAGAGTATCCGGACAAGAATACAGTAGAAGAAAAGTCCATGCTTAACCAATATGGTCAGAAGTTCAATAAAGTTAATACGATATTGCGGAGGTTCTAGCCATGTCAGCAACGTATGAAATTAAACCAGTTACGGACAATAGGATATCGCTAGCACCTGAAAGTGAAGTCGCTGAGATTTTGCAGAATGTGCAAACGATTATTTCTACTGTTCGTGGTAGTGTGCCACTAGATAGGGAGTTTGGTATTGATGGTCGCATTATTGATATGCCTATCCATCAGGCACAAGCGCATCTATCTAATGACATATTCCAACAAATTAAACGGTACGAACCACGTGCCAAAATTAATGATATATCCTTTACCGCCACACAAAATGGGGCGTTGATTCCGAAAGTGATGGTGACTGTATGAGATTATCTGATTTACCGAATGTTGAGTTCTTTAACACAGATAAAGAACACGTTCAACAGAAGGTATTTGATATTTACACAACAATAACAGGGCGAACCTTGGGAGAGGGCGACCCTGTTACTTTATTTTTAAATGTGATTTCGGAAATTATTATCCGATTATTGAACGATGCAAATTATGCAGCTAAACAAAATCTATTAGCCTACGCAGAAGGTGATAACTTGGACCATGTTGGAGCGGTGCCTGCTGCCGTTGAGCGGTTACAGGCAACAAAAGCGACTACAACTATCCAAGCAACATTGTCAGCAGTGCGTACGAACTCTGTCATTATTCCAAGGGGTACAAGGATATCCACAGAAGATGGTGAATATTTTGCTACTGTTGAGGATTTGGTAATTCTACCAGGTCAACTCAATGGATCCGTAAAAGCGGAAGCACAACGTACAGGCGCACAAGGGAATGGGTTTAAACCAGGTGAAATAAGTACAATTATTGACCCTATAGCGTATGTGGATACGATGAGCAATACTACATTATCTGAAGGTGGTTCTGATACGGAAGATGACGAAGCCTATCGCGAGCGTATTCATGAGGCTCCTGAATCGTTTTCTGTGGCAGGGCCTGAAGGTGCCTATGAGTATTTCACAAAATCTGCATCACACCTTGTGGCCGATGTAGGTGTATCCTCTCCACATCCTGGGGAAGTTAACATCTATCCATTACTATCTGGTGGTGATATTCCAGGTGAAGAATTACTAAAAACTATTACGAACTATTTGTCTGATAAGAAACGGAGACCTTTAACTGATAAGCTCACTGTATTAGCACCTACTACTACGCAATATAACATCGACGCTAAGTATTACCTTGAAAAAGGCGCTGATGCAACAGTGGTAAAAGCTAAGGCAGATAAAGCGGTCAATGATTATGTGACATGGCAAAAATCTAAATTAGGTCGTGATATAGTACCTAGTCGATTGGTGCAAATGCTCATGGATGTATCTGGCATTAAGCGCGTTGAAGTAACGGCGCCTGTATTTACTCCTATTGCAGAACAAAGTGGTGTGGCTGTAGCCAATACAATCGCCGTAGTGTTCGCAGGAAGTGAGGAAGAATGATACGTGATAGTAAGTATACAAGCGCGGAACATCTTCCCTCCTCAATCGACAGGGAGCCAATTAAGGCCATTGCAAAAACGTGGGATGATACGCTAGCAGAATTCATGAATACGAATACGCTGTTATTGTGGTCATCTATTGATACTGAATCAGAGAGTGTAATTGATCACTTAGCGTACCAATTACATGTAGATGATTATGATAGTGGGTTACCAATAGCTACTAAGCGTGAATTGGTGAAGAACTCAATTGATATCCACCGTCATAAAGGAACGCCGTATGCCGTTGAAAAAGCCGTACAAACTGTATATTCTGATTCAAAAATAGCAGAATGGTTCGAATATGGCGGTAAGCCTTATTATTTCAAGGTTACGCTCATTACGGCACCATTAACTGGTGAATCGGATATTACTAAACTTGTACGAGCTATTAATACGGCCAAGAATGTACGGTCCTGGTTAGATGGGATTGAATTCATTCGACGAATTAACTTCAATAAGTATTTCGCCGGGTGGTGCGGTGTATCTAAAAAGGTGAATATCAAGTGTGATTTCACGAATGCATGGAGTATTAATTTGAATACCCATGTAACGTCTTACACTGTTGAATCTAAGAAAACGAAGATTAATGTAACGCTAGATAATAGCATTAGATAGGAGGAATATATGGCAGAATGGTCAAATGCAACCATGACTGATGTCGGTGCCGATTTGCAAGCAAAGGTAAATGCAGGCAAAACTAAATTGACATTTACTAAAATTAAAGTCGGTAGTGGTGTTAATGCAACGAATCCATTGGCATTGACTGATGTAATCTCCTCTAAATGGGAGACTACTAATTTCGTAGTTAAACAAGAAGGTAAAATCGTAAGCGTTGATACGTTCATTGCTAATAACGGCATTACGGAAGCTTTTCGTATGTCTGAAATTGGATTATTTGCACAAGATCCTGATAAAGGTGAAGTATTGTATGCATACCTTACAGACCCTGAACCGGATAGAATGCCGGCAGAAGGTGGTTCGGTAGTTGTATCCCAAGAATTAACTATTGGAATGGTATTTAGTAATACAGGGAATGTATCGCTAACAGTTAATATGGGGGCGTTGGTAACGCATGAGCAGTTGGAAAAGCATAACAAGGATGAACATGCGCATGACGGTCGTTTCAATGCTATCATTCAACAACTTAATGGCATGTTAACTACTGTAGATAATGAAGAAGGTCAACCTAAAGCACCAACATTAGCATTAGTAAAAACTTTGTTAAGTAGCTTAAACATCAAAAATGCAACCGATGTAGTAAATGCATTGGAAAACGAGAAAGCAACAGGCCTTGGAATCAGATATGATTTCAGCAATGTAAATGCGTGGTATATTTGTTTAGGTAAGCTGTTTGGGAATTTAATTATCCAAGGGGGAAGAAAATTAAATTTAACCATCTATGATGGTAGAAAATATGATGTT